>Ga0172375_10006109_pt1 | contig 17021 bp, 18 predicted proteins | sample LakKiv1m_FD_114537 | JGI IMG/M metagenome (GOLD analysis project Ga0172375, IMG submission 114537) | Freshwater microbial communities from Kabuno Bay, South-Kivu, Congo - kab_092012_11.1m | ecosystem: Environmental > Aquatic > Freshwater > Lake | place: Democratic Republic of the Congo...
ACATACACCGGCAAAAACATCAGACGGCGCTTGTCGGCGCTTTCATAATAGTAGGTTTGGCCGGTGTAATAATCGTAATAATAAAGCGGGTAATCGTCACCGCTGACCGAGACGAAATTCAGCTGCGCGACAAACCGGTCGGCATTCCTGAGCGAATATTCAAAGTAGCCGCCGAATCCCGAACCTTCATTCGTCTGAAAAAGTGTCAGGCCGGTGTAGCGGGCCTTGGCTTCAGCGAAATCGATCTTTTTGCCAGCCGACAGGGAACTTACCAGCATCAGACCGGACAGAAGCACCAAAACTGAACATTTGCGATTCGTTTTCATAACGACACCCCGGGTTATTGTTCAATAAACAACCGGAAATTTACGCTTTAAGACGAGAAAGCCAAAGGGATTGTTTTTCAAACGGCGCCGGCAGGCGCCGGACGGTAAAACATTTTCGCTAATTAAAATATCCGGCTGGCCTGGTTAATCCCTGAAAAGGCGGAAATGTTCCGAAATTTGCCCTACCGGAAAGTAATCCATTCCGGGCGAACCGCTATTTGCCCCTACCGATCAGCATCACCCGTTCGCGCCTGTCTCGCAAGTGGTTGCGATTTAACCCTGTTTATTGTACAGACCCGAATAATTTCACTTCCTGGGTAAATTCTTCCACCGGAAATGTATTTCCGGCGGCTGTCTGATTAAATTTTTCGGTTGGAAATGTTTTTCCTGCGGCTGTCTGGGTAAAATATTTCGCCGGAAATGTTATTCATTCCGTTTTCCGGGTATTTTATTTCACGCGAAATATTCTCCCTTTGGAATCTAAAAACAGGTTACTCTCAGCCGGCTGCAAAATCGTACCACAGTTATTAACAATTTTCCCGGCCAAATCCCGGCTGGATTCCCATACGGTCAGGGCTGATTTTCGATTCATTCTATCCCTCTTGATAGAAATTTATATTCATCAATATCGAATAAATCAAAAACTCTGAGAAAAAACCGATTTCCACTACCCCGGGGAAATCGTTAACGAAGAACCGGTAAACGGAGAGAATACCGATACTTCAGAAAGCCCACTTTTAAAGAACAGCTAAAGTTAAAATACATTTTCTGCCATTGTCAAGCAGAATATTTCTTTTGATTTTATTTATTCCGGCCAAACGTATCATATTGATTCTGAAACGTCCCGAAGGCCGGAAACCTCCGGGAAAACACAGGCCCCGGATTATTACAACCGATATGAGACCGAGATAAAAGCGTTACGGGTCGCGCCCGGCCAGTAATAAGCGTAATAACCGCCCCATTCGTAGCCGTAACCGTAGGTGGAATACAAACGATTGAACAGGTTATTGATCTTCCCGCTGACTTCAATCTTGCCGAGCCGGTATTTGAGTCCGGCATCCGTCAGCCAGTAAGCCGAAATTACGCCGATATTTTCTTCGTCGAGGTACTGCCGGCCGACATAGCGCAGATTCAGCGCGCATGTCAGGTTGTTCAGCGGCCGGATATCTATGCAGGCGTTAAATAAAACGCCCGGAACATTCGGCAGACGTTTGCCATCGTAATCGCCGCTTTGGAAAATGTGCCGGCTGAAAGTCCCGTTAAATGTCAATGTCCAGAGCTTAACCGGCTCAAACCGGGCTTCCCACTCCAGGCCTTCATGGACAGTTGCCGCCGCCTGGGTATAATCATATTCGCCTTCCTGTTCAATGTCGATATTCTTCAACTGCTCGTTTTCGTAATTAATCCGGTAAAGATTCAGGTCTAATCCGAAAATGCGCCCATGGAAATTGCTTCCCAGTTCAAAGTCATCGATCAGTTCCGCAGCGGCTTTCTGCGGCGCGCTCCAGACATCATCGGCCGAAATGATCTGCTCGTCGGCCGGTTCGCGCTGCGACCGCCCGTAATTGGCGAAAACAGACCAATTATCATTCAAGGAATAAACCGCACCGAACCGCGGATTCAGGAAATTCCAGGTTGCCGAAACATCATAACCGGCGGCATAACCGATTTTACTCTGATCCAGATTCCATTGCAGGTGCTGGTATTGCAGGTCGGCAATCAGTTTCAACTTCCGCCACGGATCAAAAGTAAAATGGATAAAGTTCGTCGTAATCGTTTTTTGGCCGACATAGCGATAATAGCGGTACCAGTCATTCCCAATTTGTGCAATCAGATTCGCATCCGAAAAACCGGCGATTTCGCCGAAATGATTGCCGCGATAAAATTTCAGTTCGCCGCCGACATCCAACCGGTATCTTTCGCCGGAAAATGTCAGGGTCGGGATCAGCCCGTGATAGGAATTCACAATCCATTTGCGGCGGGTGAATCCCAGCGACTGGCTCTCAGCCGAACCCGGATAATATTGATCGAGGTTGTACGATACCAGGCAATCCATGAAATCGGCGCGGGCGGTAGTATCATCGGTGGTCAGATCGTAAGCGGCTGATTTCTCAGTTTCGTAATAACCAGAACCCTCCACCAAATAGGCTACATTACTGAAATGCAGACGTTCGTTGATCCGCCAGTTGCTATTCAGCGAATAAATCTGCTGCAGGAAATTATCCACATAGGATTTATATCCGGCGCGGCGTTTGACGCGGTCGAAAATGTCGGCGGCAGAAACGCCGTCCCACATCAGATTACTGTTTTCATAGCCGATCAGCGCCCGGAATTGGTGGGTGACCTGGCGCCCGTTGTATTCGATGCCGATCGAACCGGAACGCTGGAATGATTCGTGATATTCGCGATAACCATCGGACTCGATTTGCGAAAGACGGGCGGAAAGATTCAATTTGCCGTTGAGAAGCTTTCCGGTTGAGGCGCTCAGTTGAATTTTGGAAGTGTTATACGAGCCTCCGCCGAGTTCAATCACAAATGCCGGACGTTCCGAACCGATCGTGGTCAGGACATTGATCGAGCCACCGAAAGCCGATGAACCATACAGGCTGTTACCGATTCCGCGCTGAATCTGTACGTCAGCTGCCTCTGACAATACATCACCGTGATCGACCCAATAAACCTGGTGGCTTTCATTGTCGTTCAGCGGAACATTATTCAGCATCACGGCGATGCGACTCTGATCGAATCCGCGTATCTGTACATAGGAATAGCCGGTGCCGCTGCCGCTCTCGCTGTAGGAATAGACACCCGGCTCCATGGCTAAAATCATCGGCACGTCTTCGACCGTGTAACGGCTCTGGATTTCTGCCGTGGAAAGTTCCGAAAACGCAACTGGCGTCAGGCCCCGGACAGCCCGGGTTGCAGTGACGAAAATATTCTCGCCGATAATTACGGCCGGCCTCAGGTAAATCGTCCCGCAGTCGCCGGATTTTGCTATTAACGTCGTATCCCGAAAGGCGATGTGCGTGATTGTCAGTTTAGCCGGAAAATCCGTTACGACAAATTTAAAGTATCCGTCCTTATCGGAAAAAGTTCCGGAACCATCGGCAAGCATGACGTTGGCAAATTCGACCGGTTTGCCGGTGGAATGGGCTAATATCCTTCCGGAAACCGCTTGTCCGGCGCCGAATGCGGTATTGATTAAAAACGGGAAAAAGAGAAAGAGGAAAATTGGCGATAGTTTTTTTAAAAACATATTTGCTCCCTTCGCTGGTATTATCCAGATCAGGTTCTAAGGGTAAAATCTCAGCCGTTCCGCCATCTGGCGGATCAGCACCCCCGGACCATCACTTGTTAAAAATCGTCAGAAGTTAATCAACCGGGAAATCCGGCGCAATGAACTTTTTAATTTGCGGAAATGCCTGGGAGTCGAACCCAGCTCCCGTCTGTCGACGGGACGACGGTTTTGAAGACCGTGGCCCCCACCGGGGTAGCATTCATTCCCATGATTATTTTTTAACGACCACAAAATCCAGATTCTTTTCTTTTTTCAGTTTATTACCGGCGGTCTGGGCTTCCCTTTCCGTCATAAACGAACCAGTCAATACGACGGTCAGGGTCCGCCCGGAGCGTTCGATTTTCTTGTAATTGACCGGATAGCCGAGTCTTTCCAGTTTAAGGCGCAGGTCTTTGGCATTGGCCGGATTGCCGAAAACGCCCATCTGTAAAGTATAATTGCCGGAAGCGCTGCGGGTTTCGGCCGGTAACGGTTTGGATTGCGGAGTCTGAGCCGATGGCGCTTCCGGAGTGGGGCTTGGTTGTGAGCGAGCCGGTTGAGGTCGGTTACTACTTTCATTCAGGGCCAGATTTGAGGCGCTCTTGTAATTATAAAAATGAAAATCCAGATTGGGATAACGTGTTGAATAATGTTGGAAGTAATAATCCACTGAATCGCGTCGGTTCATGGCGTTCAGGCTGCAGAGTTGTAAGTATATAGTCCGATCGATTAAATCGGAACGCGGATAGGTCCGGATAAACTCGCGCGCATATTTATCGGTTTTGGCATACAAACCCTTTGTGAACAGGTATTCTATAATTTTCAGAAAAGTATCGTCTGCGACCGAACTATTCGGATACCGGCTGAGTACATCCCGGTAAATCAGTAAAGCCTTTTCGCCGTCCGTTTCCACGACTCCGCTCAGGTATAATAATTCAGGATTGGCAGGATATTGCGCCATTAAAGCCGGCAACTGACTTTTTACCAGGTCGGCTTGTCCATCGCTGATTTTCTGCTTCAATTCCGGGATATTCTGAGCCAATGTCATCAGTGGAATTAAAGCGAACCAAAGAATTCGCTTCATATTTTGGGAAAATAGGTATCCGGATGGCCGCAAACGGGGCAAAGCCATTGAATCTCGCCGGAATGGTTACCGCAGTGTGAACAAACATATTCTTCGGCATCGGCCATTTGTTCGATAATATCACTCAAAATAGCCGTTGCCTGAGCTAATTTAGCCTGCCCGATCAGAAGTTTGACCAGTCCGATTTTAGCGACGGCGACTTCGGGTCTTTTTTCCACCAGATCTTCAAGAATCGCGACTGCTTTTGCGGCATTGCCCTTTTTCTCGTAAAAACCTGCCAGTGCGATTAAAGTCATCGGGTCGCCGGGTAATCTTTTCAGCAGGTTTTCATAGAAGCTTTCAATATTGCCAAAATTACCGAGATTAAATAAAATGGTCTGGAGCGGTTTGAAAATGATATGAGCTTTTTGGGGAGCGATGTCGGCAAATTTAACCCATTCCTCGACGGCATCCAATTCACGGTGATCGAGTACATAGGAATTAGCAATATGATAATAGGCCGCTTCGCAGGTCGGATCTATTTTGAGGGCTTTCCGGAAGTCCAGCCGGGCTTCATGATATTCACCGGATTTGTATTTTATCAAGCCTTCCTGAATTTTATAAAGAGCCAGGAGTCGATCGTTGTGCTCTTTTTTCAATTCCAATACCATTTCGAGGTATTCGGAGGCTTTCTCCCAGCGCCCCAGATCGCGGTTCAGGATGTGATTTTTCTCGAGTGCCCAGACATTCTTTTTGTTAATATTTAAAATGTTTTCGACAAAATTCAGGGCGCGGATTTTATCACCGGCAACGATGTAATCTTCAACCAGATTACGCAATATTTCCAGACGCTGAAGGGCCGTCGTTTCCTGCCGGTATAATAAGCCCTGATGAATCTTGATAGCATTTGCGGATTTGCCATTTTTCCGCATCAGGATGCCGAGATTTATATAAGCGTCAATATTGTCAGTATCCGTTCGAATCACGTCCCGGAATATGCGAATTGCGGTATCGTCTTCTCCATGCAACATGTGGTTAAGAGCTATGGTATACAGACTGACGGAATCCTTCGGCCGGTTACGATGCCGGCTGGTTAAATTAACGATTATGAAAACGACTAAAGCTATTAATACCAGTGTCAAAAGGAAATCCAGTAATGTCATAATGCTTCCTGCTTATTCCGATTTTGGGTTATTTTCATCGACTTCATCGAGTCCCTGATTGCGCAGCAAATCGATCTCTTTTTTCAATTTTTTATAATCGTTATTCAGAATCCTCAGATCGCTCTTGGCTGCCAGAACCTGAATACCAGCGATTAAAAAGCCAATTACCAATCCGAGCATCAGGGTGATGAATACCAGAATGACCATATCCATTTGGATGACGGTCGGGCTCCAGAAAAATTTCAAATCGACAACCTGCCCGTAATTCTGGGTGATGAATATGACCAAAAAAAACATGATCAAAATAACGGCAATTAAACGCAGCAGTTTCATAAAACCCTCAAAAATTAAGTGATTTTTCCAAACAATGATACTCCGACGGCTTTTTCGATTTTGACCTGACAAAATTCACCAACCGCCGGGTGGCCTTCTTTAATTACGACGATTTTATTGGTATCAGTCCGCCCGATCATTTCATCCGGATTTTTCCGGCTGGTTCCGTCGATCAGGATTTCCTGAACGGTCCCGACCATAGCTTTATTACGCTCCAGTGTATGCGTTTTTTGCAGCTGAATAATGGCTTTCAGACGACGGGCTTTTTCTTCTTCCGGAACATTATCCGGCATCTCAGCGGCTTTCGTTCCGGCTCTGGGCGAATATTTAAACATAAAAGCCGCGTCGAAGCGAACGGCTTGCATGACCGCCAGTGTCTCCTCGAATTCTTCCGGTCTTTCATCCGGAAAACCGACAATGATATCGGTCGTAATGGCTGCTTGCGGGAGATATCTCCGGATCATATCGACCACATTAAGATAATGTTCCTGACTATAAGAACGGTTCATCAGCTTTAACATCCGGGAAGAACCGGCCTGCAAAGGCAGATGAATCTGTTTGCAGATATTTTGATGGGATTGCATAACCGCCAGCATTCGTTCGTCAACATCCCGCGGATGCGGCGAAGTGAAGCGAATCCGGCGCAAATCCGGAATGGTCGTAAGCGTTTCAAGCAATTCCGGAAAGCGGTATTCTTCAAAATGATAGGAATTGACATTTTGTCCCAGTAAAGTCACTTCCCGGTAGCCGTCCGTTAATGCTTTACCGATTTCATTTGTGATACTTTGCGGTGAGCGACTGCGTTCGCGTCCGCGCAAATATGGCACAATGCAAAAAGTGCAAAATTTATTACAGCCACGCATGATCGAAACCCAGGCATTGACAACACTCTGTCTGAATGGGACGAGATCATCGTAGACTTCGGTGCGCGAAAGGTTCACATCGATAAAGGGAGTCCGGCATTGTTCGAGAATCGCCGGCAGATCGCGATAGGTATCCGGACCGAGAATCAGGTCGATATATTGTCTTTCGGCTAAGAGTTCACCCTTATCACGCTGGGCAACACAGCCGATCAGACCGAGAATTAATTCGGGGTTGGTCTTTTTCAGATTTTTGAATTGTGACAGCCGTACAATCGCCCGCCGGTCGGCATTTTCCCGAACGCTGCACGAATTGACCAGAATTACATCGGCTTCGTCCGGAATGGCGGTCGCATGATAACCGGTTTTTTGCAGTAAACCGGCTACCAATTCTGAATCGGCTGCATTCATTTGGCAGCCATAGGTTTCAATGTAGTATTTCTTCATGCTCATCACCAATGGCGAAATTTAAAATATAAAACCGGCTTTTTAAATAAAAACGCACCGGAAGTATATTTTTAAGGAGAAAACGAGGTTTAACGAATGTAACCGGAGAAGAAAAAGTCAAGAGGATTCTTGTTGATGTTGAATTGCTTGACTTCATAATGCAGGTGCGGTCCGGTCGTGCGGCCGGTTACACCTACTTCTCCGACTTTCTGTCCCCGCTTGATAGCATCGCCAGGATGCACAGAAATTCGCGAGAGGTGGGCATAAAGGGTCGAATAACCATAACCGTGGTTAATTTTGACCACGTTTCCATAACCGCTTTGATAGCTGGCCTCACCCACAACACCGTCGGCGGTTGAAAAAACCGGAGTTCCCGATGGTGATGTAATATCGACACCATAGTGAAATTCGCGGCGTCCGGTGAAAGGATCACGCCGATAACCGAAAGAATCATTGATATATCCGGTATAAACCGGCCGGATGGACGGTGTGGATTGGATCTGATCGGAGCGATTCTTGAAAGCATCATAGATCGTTTCGTAGCTGAGTCGCTCAAATTTGACTTCGCGGGCTAATCGGTCCAGGTTGTTGGCCAGTTCATTGACTTTCATATCACTACCTGGCAACAACTGATCCAATTCATCCGATTTAGGCATCAGTCTGCCACCGATACCAAGTTTGCGAATATCCTGATCAACAGCCGGGAGATCGACGTAAGTGCGCAAAGCTTTGTCCTTTTCTACCAGGACGCTGATCTCCGATTCCATTTTCTGGATACGGGTGTTCAGATCGTAAAAGGTCGAAACTAAACGATTATTGTTTTTCTTCAGGCGGTTTAATTTGGTTTGATAAACCAAATTGGAGAGGAAATTTGCTCCTAGTATTATAACGAAGGTAAAAAGAAAAATACTCACTGAAATAAATGAAACCATCTTTCCCCAACTAACGGAAACAGAACGCACATTCTTCCGGGTATTCAGGACAAAAAGTAGTTTGGATGCTTTCTTCATTTATATGATCAGTTTGTCGCCTCGTATCTCAATTCAGTGGGAATTTTAATCAATACTTGGAAATAAGTCAACTGTTTTTTTTTATCCAAGGAAACCTCTCAGATGCAGCGATCGCCGGTTATGACGTAATTTCCGCAGCGCTTTTTCCTTAATCTGGCGAACACGTTCTCTTGTTAAATGCAGTCGTTCGGCAATATCTTCGAGATTTAGCGGCAATTCGCGATCGATCCCAAAATATAAACGCAAGACATAGGCTTCACGTTTATCCAGGGTATTTAAAGCCCGTTTAACTTCCAGGTGAAATGATTCTTCAGTCAGAAAATGAACCGGATCACTGTCTTCCTGACCCGGAAGAATATCCTGTAAAGTACTGGTCTGATCATTTCCAATAGGCGCATCGATGCTGATCGTCCCCTCAGCGAGTTGGCGGGCGGAATCCAGGTCGATGCGTTCATCTTTCAGAATTATTTCGATTTCTTCGCTGGTAGGTTCCCGTTCGTAATCGCGTTCAAAATCGGAGGTGATTTTATAAATCTTATTTAGACTGCCAACTACATTGAGCGGCAGGCGGACCAGCCGGGAATATTCCGAAATCGATTGTAAGATGGTCTGCCTGATCCACCAGACGGCATACGAGATGAACTTAAATCCCCTGGTTTCATCGTAGCGCCGGGCAGCTTTTATCAGACCGATATTGCCTTCATTGATCAAATCTGATAAGGAAAGACCGTAACCCTGATACTTTTTTGCGACCGAAACGACGAAGCGTAAATTAGCTTTCAGCAGACGATCCAGAGCTTCGGTATCACCGGCTTTGACCTTGCGGGCTAAGTCAATCTCTTCGCTTGGTGAAAGCGGCTTCTCGGCGCTGATTTCCTCAAAATAGCGCCGCAACAATCCATCGGTAGTCCGTGGCATTATTTTTTTGTACGATTTAGGATTCGCCATGGCCAGACCTGGCCAGTGACTCTCTTATTCGGTTTTGGATTCTGATTCGGGTGCAGGCGGTTCAGCCGGTTTTGACTTTTCGTCTTTGGAAGCATTCCGAATCTTTTGATATTGCTCTTCCTTGATCTGCAGCTGCTTTTCGAGATTCTTCACATCGCTGACCAGTGCGGTGACTTTTTCATCAGCCGCCAGATTGACTTTTTTACCCTGATTCAGCAAACCGTAAACCACACCGCCGAGCTCGGTATATTTTTTATCGATGTCTCTTTTGATCTGAAAAATATCCAGCTTTACTTTACCGAGTTGCGTCATTTCTTCGGCTTTTTCAGCGGCTTCCCGGGTCAGTTCACCGGCTTTTTCAGCAGCTTTGGAGGCAAATCCGCCCACGCCCTTTTTAATATCGTCCCAAATACCAGCCATAATTCCTCCTTGATGTTTACAATTTCTTTGTTTGAAAAACCACCTAAAATTATTTAGAATAAAACAGAATGTCTATATAAAAAAAAAGAGCCCCCGAAAAATCCGGAGGCTCCTGGTATCAAATCAGTGCTGATATTAATACATATCGCCCATACCGCCCGGAGGCATCGGCGGAGCCGCCGGTTCTTTTTCCGGGATTTCGGTGATGACGGCTTCGGTCGTCAGCATCAATCCGGCAATGCTGGCAGCATTCTGGATAGCGATACGGGCAACTTTAGTCGGATCGATGATACCGGCTTTGTACATATTGACATACTCTTCCTTATAAGCATCAAATCCGAAATCGTCTTTGCCTTCCTTGACTTTCTGGACGACAATGGACGGTTCGTGGCCGGCATTCTTGGCAATCTGACGCAGTGGTCCCTCGATGGCGCGTCTGACAATTTTCACACCAACCATCTGATCGCCGGACAGTTTGAGTTTATCGAGAGCAGCAATACATCTGATCAGGGCGACACCGCCACCCGGAACAATACCTTCCTCAACGGCAGCGCGGGTCGCATGCAGAGCATCTTCAACCAGGGCTTTGATTTCTTTCATTTCAACTTCAGTCGCAGCGCCGACTTTCAGAACGGCGACTCCGCCTGACAGTTTGGCTAAACGCTCCTGAAGTTTTTCTTTATCGTAATCCGAGGAGGTCGTGTCGATCTGGGCTTTGATCTGTTTGATGCGACCTTTAATGTCATCGGATTTTCCGGCGCCTTCGACAATCGTAGTATTGTCTTTGTCGATGACGATCCGCTTAGCACTGCCGAGGTAAGAGACATTAGCATTTTCCAGTTTGTAGCCGGCTTCTTCGGAAATCACTTTGCCACCGGTCAGAACGGCAATGTCTTCGAGCATGGCTTTGCGGCGATCGCCAAAACCGGGAGCTTTCACAGCCGCAACCCGTAAGGTGCCTCTCAGTTTGTTGACAATCAGAGTGGCTAAAGCTTCGCCTTCAACTTCTTCGGCAAGAATCAGCAACGAACGTCCCATCTGGGAGACTTTTTCCAGAATCGGCAGCAGGTCTTTCATATTGCTGATTTTTTTATCATAGATCAACAGATACGGATCTTCCAGAACGGTTTCCATGGCTTCAGCATTGGTAACGAAATAAGCCGAAATGTAACCGCGATCGAATTGCATACCTTCGACGAGGTCCAAGTTTGTTAAAGTGCTTTTGGCTTCTTCAACGGTAATAACGCCTTCCTTGCCAACTTTTTCCATGGCTTCGGCAATCAGGACGCCAATCGGTACTTCGATGATGTCTTCTTTACCGGATTCGTCTTTCAGCATACGACGAACCTTGCGGTTGTTGGCTGAGATTGTTCCAACCTGGGCGATTTCCTCTTTACTGTTCGTGACGGCTTTACTGAGTTTCTGCAGAGATCCAATCACTTCCTGAACAGCAATATCGATACCACGTTTCAGATCCATCGGATCGGCACCGGCGGTGACGTTCTTGATACCTTCGGCAATGATGGCCTGAGCCAGAACCGTGGCGGTGGTGGTACCGTCACCGGCGATATCGGAGGTCTTGGAAGCAACTTCCTTAACCATCTGGGCGCCGATGTTTTCGAGTTTATCTTTCAGGTCGACTTCTTTGGCGACCGTAACGCCATCTTTAGTGATGGTCGGGGCGCCGAATTTCTTTTCGATGACGACATTACGTCCTTTCGGACCAAGCGTGACTTTCACGACATTAGCCAGTTTATCGACACCTTCTTTCAGGGCGGTTCTGGCATTTATCTCATAATCGATTTGTTTAGCCATCTCATGACTCCTTTGTGTTTGTTATTTAAAGAATAGCAAAGATATCGCTTTCGCGCATAATTAGATGTTCGACACCGTCAATCGTGACTTCCGTGCCGGAGTATTTACCGTACAGAACGCGATCACCGACCTTTACTTCCATCGTGACTTTCTTACCGTCGTCAGCAACTTTTCCCGGGCCGACTGCTACAACAGTACCTTCCTGGGGTTTTTCTTTTGCAGTATCCGGCAGATAAAGACCGCCCGCTGTTTTTTCATTCGAAACCAGAGGCTTCACCAACACCCGATCTGCTAATGGTTTAATTGCCATAGAATTTCTCCTTTCAATTTTGTTTATTTATTTGAGATTAAAACATTCATTTCAGGCTTAATAACTCAATCAAAAAGCGCGTTGTAATTTACAAATGATGTGCCAGAAAACCGCCCAGACAGAAAGTCAGATAAAATTACCGGTTAAAGGACTTTATTTTTTTTTCCATTAATTTCATGTGGACTTTTCAATAATTCTTTCGTATTGTTAGCATTAATTATGATTAGCGTGAAATGACCGTATTAATTATCTTCCTGGTGATCGGATTTATTGCTGGTATTTTGTCAGGGTTGTTCGGCATCGGAGGTGGTATTGTAATCGTACCGGCTTTAATTTTATTTTGTCACTTCAGTCAGATCGCTGCCAACAGCACTTCTTTGGCGGCTTTACTCCTGCCGGTCGGTATTTTAGCGGTGATGACTTACTATAAAGAAAAGTTGGTCGACGTTCGCGGCGCATTGTTCATTGCCCTCGGTATATTTATCGGAGTGATCGGCGGATCGGTCTCAGCCCTCGAAATTCCCGGACCGCTTTTAAAACGGCTCTATGGAATTTTCCTGATTTATATCGCTATTACCTACATCGACTTCGGCTCACTATTCAGGCGCAAATCCAATTGTACCGAAATCGTTCAGAATGAACCGGTGTCCGAAAAGCAGTCGCCATTTTTCCAGTTTCTATTATTGGGACTGGCGGCCGGTATCATGGCCGGTCTGTTTGGAATTGGGGGTGGAATAATTATCGTACCCGCGCTTATTTCAATTTTCAAATATCGCTATAAAACCGCCGTCGGCACTTCGCTGACGGCGCTGCTGTTGCCAGTGGGATTACCAGGGGTTTTAATTTATTATCGAACCGGACAACTGGAGATAATGCCCGCTCTTCTGATTGGACTGGGACTTTTATTTGGCTCACTGGTGGGAGCATTTGCTGCAATCGAAATGCCCTCGAAACTCATTAAGAGAATCTACGGCCTATTTATTTTACTAGCTGGACTGAATTTTATCTTCCAATTTCCGAGGTTCAACCGCTGACGAAATTGTAACGATCTACCGGCCCATTTCCTTAATCTTGGCGGCCTTACCACGCAAACTTTTCAGGTAATACAACTTTGCCCGGCGGACTTTTCCAATCGTAATCCGTTCGATTTTGGAAACCTTCGGCGAGTGAATCGGGAAGATTCTTTCGACGCCGATTCCGTTTGAGATTTTTCTGACGGTAAAAGTTTCACTGATGCCGCCACCGCTCCGGGCAATCACGACACCCTGGAAGGTTTGAATGCGTTCTTTATCACCTTCGATAATTTTGACTTCAACCGCAACGGTATCACCTGGTTTAAATTCAGGAATATTAGCCTTAAACTGATCCGCTACTGCGGCGGTTAATTTATCCATTTTTAGTATCCTCCGATTTCATGTTTGTCAATTTTTCAATTAAATCATTTCTTCTTTGGCGAGTTCTGATTACACGCTGTTCCAGGCGCCAGGTTGTAATTTTGGCATGATTGCCGGATGTCAACACTTCCGGAACACTTTTTCGACGGTAAGTCTGCGGATGAGTATAAATCGGGCCTTCGAGCAAATTATCCGCAAAGGAGTCGGTTTCGGCCGATTCATAGGAGTGCAGGACGGTCGGAATATGACGGATGAGCGCATCGACTAATACGAGTGTCGGCAATTCGCCACCCGTCAGAACATAGTCACCGATGCTGATTTCATCGGTCACTAAACTTTCGATTACTCTTTCGTCCACGCCTTTGTAGTGTCCGCAAAAAAAGGTCAGATCCGGTTCCAGCGCCAGATCAACTGCCAACTGGTGGGTCAGCAGCTGTCCCTGAGGCGATGGAAATACGACCCGTGGTTTTTTCCGGCCGGTCAATTTGGCAATCTTGTCATGCGCCCGGAAAAACGGTTCCGGTTTCAGGACCATCCCGGCTCCGCCGCCGTACGGTTTATCGTCGATTTGTTTGTGTTTATCACGCGTAAAATCGCGCAGATTCCATACAATATATTCGACACAACTGTTTTCAGCGGCTTTACGGTACATACTTTCCGACAGACAGGCTGTAATCATTCCCGGGAAGGCGGTTATTATAAATATTTTCATACAGGGAATAAACCCTCGATATCTTTAAAATAGACGATCTGATGCGCGTGGTTAATTTTATTAATCAGTTCTCCAACCGCCGGAACCAGAAAGGTTCTCTCTTCCGATTGGATGACGAATAACGCCTGGGGATTGGTTTTGTCAATTATCTGGATTACTCCAATATCAATTGATGTTTTTTCCAATCGGGCTTTATAGCCGATAACCGAATTCAAATCATCCGCTTGGCTGGTCGTATTCGGTATAAAAACCTGAAGACCGCTCAGATAGTCCGCTTCTTTTCGGGAATTGATCTCTCGCAATTTCAAATAAGCATTTGTGGGATTCATGCGCAGTGATTCGACCGCCCACGGCCGGGCAACCCGCGCATTTTCCCCGAGCCAAAGCACTTTTGGCACGTTTTCAATCACAATTTGCAGAGAACCGCGTTTCAACTGGACTGCCCCTTTTAATCCATGACTTTTCGATATGGACCCAAACGGCGACAGAACCACACGATCCATTTCAGGGCTTATTCAATAATCTCTAAAAGAGCTCTTTTTTGACCTTGTTTGGCTGCAGCGGCAGTCAAAAGGGTTCGCAGGGCGCGGGCGGTCCGGCCTTTCTTGCCGATAACCTTTCCGAGATCGCCTTCCTTTACCGAAAGTTCCAGAATGACTGTCTTTTCACTATCAACCTGTACCACTTTTACGTCTTCAGGGTGATCGACTAACATTTTCACGACAAATTCGACGAAGTCTTTCATAACTGTCTCTCCTCTTTTCTGGTTTCAGACAACATTAATAATCCTTCAAAAATCTGCCTTTGAAATTTAGTAATAAAAGGTCAAAGAAATGTATTTTTCTTAAAGTAATCAGGCTTCGGGCTTTTCTTCAGCCGGAGCCGCGTCACTGTTTGCCGCGTTATCTTCGGTCGCTTCGGCCGCTTCCGTTACGACTGTTTCAGCCGATTCCGCCGGTTCGTCCGATGTAATCGGTTCGGTGATCTCCACCGGTTCAGATTCCTGAGCGGTTTCCGGTTCGGCTTTCTTGGGCTTGGCGGTTTTCGGTTTTTCGGCGAGTTCAGCCACTCCGGTAGTCTTCTTGCGGGAGAGTTCCCATTTCTGGATTTCGACATTCTTGGCCTGCTCGCTCAATTTATTGCGAACCAAGTGCCATTCCAGAGCAATGCCTTCCTTCTGTAACAGATTAAAGACTGTCTCTGAGGGAGTCGCGCCTTTTTCCAACCAACCGAGTACTTTTTCTTTATCAATATTGACGGTAGCCGGTTTGGTTAACGGATCGTAATATCCGATTTTGTCGAGATAGCGACCATCACGACGACTTTTAGTATCGATCGCTACGATGCGATAGAAAGGTTTCTTTTTTCTTCCCATCCGTAGTAATCTGATTTTTACTGCCACTAAGTGCCTCCTTTTATGTTATAGTCCTAATCCAAAGGCAGATAGATTTTTGGGCAATTTCATACGGCCCATTTGCTTCATTAGTTTGGTTATCTGCCAGTACTGATTGAGCAGACGGTTGACGTCCTGCGGCTGAGTTCCACTCCCCAGCGCGATGCGACGGCGCCGACTGCCTTTGATAATATCCGGTTTAAGCCGTTCCATGCGGGTCATAGATTGAATGATCGCTTCGGCTTTCCGTAGTTCTTTTTCATCTATTTTCTGATTACCCAGGCGGGCTTTCGCCATACCCGGTAAATGTTCCATCAAATTATCGAGCGGTCCGATTTTTTTCATTTGCCTTAATTGAGTCAGGTAATCTTCCAGAGTAAACCGTTCTTTCTTAAAATTTTTCTCCATTCCGGCCAGGCTTTCAATGTCAATTGATGTCTGGACTTTCTCGACCAGCGAAACAATATCGCCCATGCCAAGGATGCGTCCGGCCACTCGTTCCGGATGGAAGAGTTCAAAATCGCCGATTTTTTCACCAGTGCCCATATACATAATCGGCTTATGAGTGATTTTTACAATTGTCAGGGCTGCTCCGCCGCGGGCATCGCTATCCATTTTGGTCAAGACGATTCCGTCGAGATTAACCTGTTCATTGAAGGAAGCCGCCGTGTTGACCGCATCCTGACCGGTCATGCCATCTACGACCAGTAAAATATTTTGGGGTTTGACTGCGGCGCTGATATTTTTCAATTCCGCCATCATTTCGGCATCGATATGTAAACGACCGGCAGTATCGATTATGAGTGTATCACGGTGCTGCTGACGCGCGAAAGCAACCGCCGCTTTAATGCGACCGATGACATCGGCATTTTCACGGTAACACGGAACTTTAATTTGCCGGGCCAGGATTTCCAATTGTTCTTCGGCGGCGGGACGATAGACATCGACTGGCACGAGTACCGGTGAATGTTGTTTTTGAGTCAGATGGCAGGCTAATTTGGCAGCACAGGTCGTTTTGCCGCTGCCCTGCAGACCAACCAGCATGATAATCGTTGGCGGAATCGAGGCTTCTCTCAGACTCTGATTTTTATCGCCGAGCAAATGTGTCATTTCATCGTGAATAATCTTCACTATCATCTGTCCGGGTGTCAGACTTTTGGTAACCGTAACGCCGATCGATTTTTCCTGGACTGACTGGATAAAATCCTTTACGACTTTGTAATTAACGTCGGCTTCAAGCAACACCCGTCGGATCTGGCGCAACGCATCGGCGATATTAGTCTCTGTAATATGACCTTCCCCGCGCAGGGATTTTAAGATTGTACCAAAACCATTTTGTAATTGCTCAAACATACTATAAATCAAACTCAATAAAGCGGGTAAATTTACTTTTCCTGACTTCCTTTTGCAAGAAATTATCTCCGCAGGGAAGCAAGTAAAAGAATGTGTACTCACCTGTAGTGTTCATAATGATTAGAAGTTACACTCCACAATTGATTCAGTTTTTTACTTCTTAAGGCCAATAAATTGTTAATGCCCTCATGACTCCA
>Ga0172375_10006111_pt1 | contig 17019 bp, 16 predicted proteins | sample LakKiv1m_FD_114537 | JGI IMG/M metagenome (GOLD analysis project Ga0172375, IMG submission 114537) | Freshwater microbial communities from Kabuno Bay, South-Kivu, Congo - kab_092012_11.1m | ecosystem: Environmental > Aquatic > Freshwater > Lake | place: Democratic Republic of the Congo...
AGCGCGCGGGCGTCGTCCCGATCGAGGATCGTGAAGTCGTTGCGGAATTCAAGCCGTTCAGCATACCGGCGCAGGAAGCGGTTGCAGATATGGTGGAAGGTTCCGCTCCAGACCGCGCCGACCTGGTCGCCGCACACCGTGCGCGCCCGATCGAGCATCTCGCGGGCGGCGCGGTTGGTGAAGGTGAGCAGCAGGATCGCCTCGGGGCGCACGCCGCGCTCGATCAGATGGGCCACCCGGTAAACCAGCGTGTGTGTCTTGCCGGTGCCGGCGGCGGCGAGCACCAGCAGGGGACCGTCGCCCGCCGTCGCGGCCTGGCACTGCTCGGGGTTGAGAATGCGGTCGTACGGAATCATGAGGCGTACTCCCCGCCCGCCACGGCCAGCCGCGTCAGACTGTCGCCGAGTCCGCCGGGGCGGTTGCGGCCGAGCCACACGCGGCGATGCCCCTCGGTCAACGCCTCCCATTGGCGGCGCAGGGCGGCGCGCGCGGGCGCGTCGTCGAGCGCGCCGGTGATCAGGGCGCGGCCGCGCGCGGCGGCGTGGGCGACCAGCCGCGCCGTCTGGCGCGTCTCCTCGGTCAGCAGCGCGCCGTCGGGAGCCAGGGATCGCGCGCCGTCCGCCGCCGCCAGGGAGCGCCTCGCGATCTCACCCACGCGGGCGAGTGTGGCGTCCGTCACGCCGGAACCGATTTTCCGCCCGCGGCCGTTCGCCAGGATCTGGTGCAACTCCGTGCTGTTGCCGTGCGTCACGCCGCAGTGCAAGTAGGCGTCGCCCAGTTCGAGCGTCGCCCGGCCCAGGCAACCGGCCGCGTCCTGGAAGACGTGGCGGTCGAGCGCGGCGGCGAGGTCGAGATCCCGGTTGGACGCGGCGCACCACGAGACGGCCGCGCCGTAGACAAAACCCGGGAAACTCACCGGCAGCGTCTGCCAGTGGCCGCCGTCGCCCCAGTCGGTGTTCAGGAATCCGGCCGCGCCGTGCCGCAACCCGTTCTCGGCCGCGGAGAGCAGGTTCCCCCGGGCGTTCGTCACACGCCCCGCCAAACTGCACCAGGAGGAGGTGCCGGGGCAGACGAAGAACGGAATCCCCGCCGCGGCGAACCGTCCGCCATGCTCGGCGTAGGGGTGGTTCGCCTCGTAGCCCCACTCCAGCGCGATGATATCCCTGGGCAGTTCGGAGACCAGCTCGGGGTGCTGGATGATGATATCGCCCCAGAAGGCCATCGTCCGATTGTGCGCCGTGACCAGCTTGTGGATCTCCATCAGAAAGTCGAAATAGACCCGGCCCCGGCCGACAGCCCCGGACTTCTCCCGGGAGCGCCCGTGGCCGACATCCCACGTCTCGTCGCAGCCGACGTTGAACAGCGGCGACGTGAAATTGGGCAGCAGCTCGGCATACAAACCGCGGAGGAACGCCACGCTCTCCGGATCCGTGGGGCAGAGGCTGAAGGGGTGCGGGCAGGGCGTCTGCGACCAGGGAAACAGGAAGCCGCCGTCCGGACACTCCGCCAGCCGCCGATAGGCGGGAACCTGGAGCCACCGCTCCATGTGGCCGAACGAGTTCTGGTTGGGAACCAGCGACACGCAGCGGGTCTTGCAGTAGGCGTCGAGGCTGCGGATCTCGGCGGCGGTCATCGGACTGGCGGCCTGCCAGACTGCGGCATGGGCGCTGTAGGCGAAGGTGTGCTCGGTGTAGAGCTCGATATGATTGACACGCCACTCGGCGAGGCGGTCGACCAGGGCGAAGAGGGTGGCCATCGTCGGCACCTTGTCGCGGCTGATGTCGAGCATCACGCCGCGCACGGGAAAGTCGGGATGGTCGGCGATGCGGCCGGCGGGCAGGACGCCGCCCGCGAGCCGCCGCATCTGGCGCAGCGCCATGGCCGCGTAGAACAGCCCGGCCGCGTCGGAGGCGCCGAGTGTCACCGCCCCGGCGCCGATCTCGATCTCGAATCCTTGCGGCGGATGGCGGCCGGCGACGCACGCGACACGCACCGCAGCGCACTGAAAATCGGCCGCCGGTGGGTTCACGACCGGCCGCCACGCCGGTCCGAAGTCAGCCTCCAGCGCCTGCAGCGCCGGCAGCAGCTCGGCTGCCGGGCCGCTCAGCGCGATCACGCCGGAGGTGACGCCGAATGCGCCCTCCCCCGCTTGCGCGCTGCGTGGCACGGGTACCAACGAATCAAAAACGGTTGTCTGTGACATGTCCAAGGCTCCGATGCAAGCGAAAAAACCGTCGTGTGGGCGAAGCATGGAAAACTTGCCCGTGAAACGGAAGTTCCATTACGGGCCTCTCCCCCCATGAAAACGGTTGCATGAGTGTCTCACATTCGGGCGGCGCGGAAAAGGGCGGAAAAGAGAAAACCAGCGGTTCAGAAAATGGGGCTCCATCACAATGACTGGATGAACTCGCCGAAATGCAGGACGCGTTGGCTGTTGTCGCGATGGAACAACAAGTGCTCGAAATCCCTCCGCTTCTGGCTCAGATCGACCGATTGTAGAGACGCCCCGACCGCCGCCTTCAACTCCGGCAGGTCGCGGACACCGCATCGCGCCGCAAGGAAGCGATAGTCCGGAGGCGTCTGGGCCAGAAGAAACATGGCATCGTAATAGTCTCTGCCCTTACCTCGATTCAGCATGGCGGCGACCTTCATGGCGCAGAGCACGCCGTCGGACGGCACCGCGAAGGAGAAAAAGAAACCGCAGCCCTTGATGAAACCCAGCGTCGGCTCGTACGCAATGCCCTGATCCTGGGCTTCGATTTTCAGCATGAACCGTTCGTCCCGATATCCGGACAGCCCCAGATTGAACAGCAACTCGGGGAAATGGAGACTGCGCCGAAACGCCGTCAACCGGCTCTTGTCTTTGTCCTTGGCCTCGACTTTGAAGCCATTGCGCCGCAGGAACACAAGCACCTCGTCCGACATCCCTGCAAATTCGGTCTCGCTGAGCTGCTTGCAGTCGAAATCCAAGTCTTCGGAGAAGCGGTCAATCCCCTTGACCAGACGCAGATTGGTGTCCCCGATGAAGGTCATCTTGCGGGCATACGGCGTTGTCGCAAGATGGTCGAGTACCAGCAATTGGACGTATTCCTTGAGAAGATGCTTCCGGACGACGGCACTGCCGCGCATGGCGGCAGGATAGAAGCCCTCGATCAGGTCGATGGAGATCATAGGCCATACACCTTGGACAACAATCGCGCGCGATTCTCGAGTGCCGCACAACGGAAACGCGCCGTCAGCGCCTCCCACTCGGCGCGATCCAGGTCCTCGCGCAGCACATCGCCATCCAACCGGAGGTCGGCAAGGGCTTGCTCCGATTGGTAGAAGGGGTAGAGGTAGAGCAGATCCAGCAACGCCTTCTCGCGCGTGGCATACGCGGTCGCGCGGCCATCCCCAAGCGGACGCGGCGCATAGCCGAACATCAGATCATCTCTGACGCTCTTATAAGCGTACTCGCCGAAGCTGTTCTTGAACACGGCCGTCTTTAGCGAGGTCACACTGGTGATCTGAAGCACGGACTCCGGGATCAGCCCGTAGAACGCGAGGGCCGAATGCAGGCTGATGTAGGACGGATTGTAGATCCGCCCGGCGAAGTACGCCGCGAACTCCGGCCTGCCCCGGTACTCCGGGAAGGCGTACAGCCCCTGACGCAGGCGCACGAGATACCCTTGGCGCGTCCAACGAACGAAATTGTTGCGGTCAAACCCCGGTTGCCACGCATAGACCTGATGGATGCTGAAGCACCCAAGGTCAAACATCTTGCTTCTGAAGGCGTTCCAGTTCATCTTCCGTTTCCGATACGCAGCAAATATAGCGCATCGCGGGAACCATTGCAACGTCGGAATCCAGGGCGAACGCATCTTATTTTCTCGCAAAAACCGCCACTTTGTAGCAGTGACATAAATTTAGATGCGTTTGCCCTGCGTCGGAATCGTAATTCCAAAAACCGGCAGTTGATTCACAACCCTGATATGTTTGAGGGTCGAACGTTACGGCGCACCGGCGCGCGGTAGCGCGTGCGGTGCCGCCGATGGTTGGATCTTCTCCGTTTCCTCTACCATTTTCACAAAGCGGGCCACTTGCTCACGTCCGTAGATCGGAATGCAGATTTGTTTACGTTCCGCTGACTTGCGGAATGCACGCCCCGCCTTGAAGCCCGCGCGCTTGAGTAGTCGCTGGATTCGCACACGTTCCGCGTTCCGGTTGGCAACGAGTCTGATCTCCTCGCCTTTCTTGTACTTCATGCAGCCTTGCGTTGCGTAGCGCGTTGCGTCGTGGCGACGCACACAGCCGTTCCGCCGGAACAAAGCCGTCAACTCAACCGATGCGGCTGGATCCATGATGCCCTTAATCATCCATCCCCCTGTCCGGCGCCACCTTGCCGTCGCTGCGTGTCCAGAATCCTCGCGGCCGCCTCGTCGAGATCCATGTCGTAGAGTTCCAACGCTGTATCGCTCTCAGAACCTGTTTCACCTGACACGCCTTGGCCTTGCCCCTATCGTCTTGCATGTTCACACTCGGGTCGCCTGGCCCAGGCGTCTTGTAGACCCTGTGACTGCCACCCGTCTGCCTCGGCTCCCCGAAATAGTGGTCGCAGCCGCGACACCGTTCAGCAGACCGAATGCCCTTCGGACCCGATCGCATCTGGGCGACTATGTCTTCAACCCGTGACATGGCAAGATAGTATCACTATTGGCAGCATGATCCATATCTCTTTCTGCGCCAATCGGGATAGGGGGACGCCTCGCGGCGCCGCCCCTCCCACACCACCCGGCATGCGGATCACGCACCGGGCGATTTAGACTTCCACCCCACCCCGCCATGCCCGGCACGCACGTGTGCCCTCACTTTCGGCGCGAAGCGACGTAACGCGCAGGGCATGGTTGGGCCTCTCATTTCTTGGGGAAGTACTTGACCCCGGCGATCTCCTTGAAGTGCGCGTCCTGCGTCCACAGGATCGCGCCGTGCTCACGGGCCGTGGCCAGAATCACAGCGTCAGCCATCGGCAACCGATGAAGCAGGCTCAACTTGCTGGCTACTATCGCCAGCTTCGCATCAAGGGGAACCACCAGGCCCTTCTGCATGGCTGCGCATGCTTGAAGAGCGTTGTTTTCGTCCGACTCTCTCAGGACAACCTTGCAGACTTCGTATAGAGTGACAGAGGGAACGACCAGTTGATCCGGAATCTTCAACACGGGTGCAAAGTGCTTGGTGTTCGGACCGTCGGCGAAGTACTCCAGCCATGCGGAGGAATCCACGAGGTTCATACCCGATCCGCCTCCCTCTCGAAATCGGTGTTGATCCCCTTCAGAAAGCCCCGCAGATCGGCGATGTCTCGATCGGGAATCAACTCGATACGCCCCTCGTATTCTACAACCTGCATCCTCTGGCCCGGCCGAAGGCGCATCGTGCGCCGAACCGGAAGCGGTATAACGACCTGATATTTGGGTGACAACGTGACGGCATGCATAACGACTCCACTATCGATCCTGTTTGCGCGTACTATCCCATGATCGATAACTTGTCGTCAATCCTTTCTTTGGCCAACGTTCACATTGAGGGGTTTGGCGCGCTAGCGACAAATACCCTCCGATGTGTTGTTCTGCGTTATCCGATTTCCGGTATCGAAAGACACTTGCAAATCTTGCGGACAAGGCGGTTCGGTATTTCCGTATGCCGCGGTACGGCTTCAACCTAGCCCGTTTGCGGATTGCTCCAAAGAGAATGCGATCCACCCTCCCGTTTCAAAAATCCGATCTAGCCATCAATCATTCTATCGCACACCCTCAACCTTGAGGCGATCCGGAAGCCGTGCCGTCTTCGGCGCGGGTTCCGGAGTCGCCTCCGAGGTTTTGTTCGACTCTCCGTTTCATCGGGAGGTAGTACATCACACTCAGTCCGATTCGGGAGACAAACCAGATCACGATGGTTGCGAGTCCCAACGCCACGCCTCCGATGAACATGTAACCGAGCGTGAGGCGCGGCGACACGAAGATGCTTCCCGCGATGCTCGCGACAGCGAAAGCCGCTGCCACCTCCTTCGTGCGCCGGAAGCAGGCACATGACGTGATGAGAACCGCGAGGGCAAACAGTCCAACCGAGAGAGCCATCGCATTCTCGGTGAGAAACCGCTGAAGAGAAAACCGGGGATCGGTCAGCGCCGGGGTTTTGCCGTCGCCTCAGTCGCCATCCAGAAAGGGCCGCAGCGCGGCTTCCAGCTCGTTGCGGCGGGCGGCGAGGATCTCCGGCGTCCCGGCCTCGATGATCATCCGCAGGTAGGGCTCGGTGTTGGAGGCGCGGACGTTGAACCACCACTGCGGAAACTCGAGCCGCAGGCCGTCGAAGTCGTGAACGGCGGTCGGCGGCGCGCCGGCCTCGGCGGCGGCACGCACGGCGCGGATGGCGTCGTCCTTGCGCGCGACGCGGTAGTTCCTCTCTCCGGTCGTGGCGTAGCGCCTGAGCGGCGCGATGAGGCTGCTGAACGTCCCGCCGCGGCGGCGGGCCGCGGCCAGTTCGCCCAGCACGATCAGCGCCGCGAGCTCGCCCGAGTCGCAGCAGAAGAAATCGCGGAAATAGTAGTGGCCGGCCAGCTCGCCGCCGCACACCGCGCCGCTTTCGCGCAGCAGGACTTTGGCGAAGGCGTGGCCGACCTTGCCCATGATGGGGCGCGCGCCATCCGCCCGCAGCGCCTCGATCACCCCGCGCGAAGTGCGGATGTCGTGGATCACGCGCGCGCCGGGCTCGTCGCGGAGGAAGCGGCGCGCGATGATCGGGATCAGCAGATCCGGCTGGATGAAGGCGCCGGTTTCGTCAATGAACATCACGCGGTCGGCGTCGCCGTCAAAGATCACGCCGGCGTCCAGCCGTTTTTCGCGCACGGCGGCCATGAGCGCCGCGCAGTTCTCCACCTCCAGTGGATTGGGCGCATGGTTGGGGAAGCGGCCGTCGGGCGTGTCGTTCAGGTAGACCGTCTCCCGGCCGAACAGCTCGCGGGCGAAGAGCGCGGCCATGCCGTCGGAGCAGTCAACGGCAAACCGCACCCCCCCCAGATCGGGCGTCCAGTCGCGCAGAAAGGCGACAAACGCGGAGACGCCGTCCAGCGGACGGCAGCGGCCGGACGCGGCTGCGGCGGGCGGGAGCGTGGCCGAGGCGACCCGTCGTTCCAACTCGCCCAGACCGGTCGTGTAGCCGACCGGAACGGCCTCCCGCCGCGAGATCTTGAGCCCGTTGTGCGCCGCCGGGTTGTGCGAGGCGGTGATCTGGACCGAGGCGTCGTAGCCGTCGCGGGCGGTGAAGAAATAGACCATGGGCGTCGTGCAGAGCCCCAGATCGTCAACCTCGCATCCCGCCTCGGTGAGACCGCGCACGAGCGCGTCGCGCACCTCGGGCGACGAGAGCCGCGCGTCCCGTCCCACCAGCGTCCTGCGCGCGCCCAGCAGCGCCGGCAGGTGGCGGCCGATCCGGTAGACCAGATCGGCGTCGAAATCCCGGCCGTAGACGCCGCGGATGTCGTAGGCCTTGAATGCGCTCATGGGCCTGTTTCAGTTGAGGATCAGCAGGATGCCGCTCTGACCGCCACCGTCATCTTGAAGCGTCTGCAGCAGCGCTTCCGCACGGCTGGCAATATTGGTCTCTGACGTCAGCGCCTGAACCAGTTTCCGGCGTCGCCGGGTATCCCGCTCCTCTTCCAGACGATCCTGCTGGGAGACGAGCCAGACGCCTCCCAGCAGGCAGCCGAGAAGCAGGCAGCAGGTGCCGGCCAGGACCGTGGTCACCAGCCGGACCTTGATCCCGCGTTCGCTGGCCGTCCGCCAGCCCTCCTCCAGTTTCCACCGTTCGCGCTCGGCCTCCAGTTTCTCGCGCTCCAGCGCCATTCGCTCCCGTTCGAGCTGGATTTTCTCCCGTTCGAGCTGCAGATCCACACGGGTCACCGGGTGCCCGGCCTCGTCAACCTCGACGCGCGTGTTTTTCTGGCCTTCCATACATCCACCTGGCCCGTCAGAGACCCATGGCCGCGAGGTTCCGGCGGCTGATGGCGAGGCTGAGGAACGGATCGTTGGTGACCGGGCAGGCGTCCTGTTCGACAATGAAATCCCGGGTGCCCGCCGCCTTGCAGGCCCGGATCACGGCCGGCCAGTCCATGCCGCCCTCGCCGACCGCGCGCCAGATCGGCTGGTCGTCGCACACGCCCCAATCCTTCAGGTGCACCTGGTCGAGGCGGCCCTTCATCTTCCGAACCCACGCCACAGGATCGTGGCCGCCGCGCGTCACCCAGCCGAGATCAAGTTCGGCTTGCAGAAGCCGGGTCTCCGCATACAGCATCTCGAGAATCGTTCTGCCGCCCGCGCCCTTTCTGATGCCGAACTTTTCGAACTCGAACATGTGGTTATGGTACTGGACCACGAGGCCCGCCTGGGCGCACACCCGGGCGTAGCCATCAAACTCCTTGAAGAGCTTCTTCCAGTCGGCCAGCGTCTTGAACTCCTGGCGCGGCAGCCACGGGATGGCGACGTAGCCGATCCCCCAGGCCTTGCAGTCGGCGATGACCTTGGAGAGGTCGGCGCGGAACTCATTGAGACCGACATGCGCTCCGATCGGCTGAACGCCGGCGTCAGTCATGAGCGCGTTCAACGCGGCGGGGTCGATCGGACCCACGCCCGAGATCTGGGCGGCGTCATAGCCGATCTTCTTCACGCGCGCCATCGTCTTCGCCATTTCAGCGGGGGTTTTGAGAAAATCGCGCAGCGTGTAGAGCTGCGCGGCGACAACGTACTTCTTGGCCATGGAGTGTTCCTTTGTTGGTTTCCGGCCGGATCGTGGCCCCGGCCTCAGGCTGGGTCGCACACGCGCGCGCCGATTCATCTCGTTCGATCGCCTCCTACAATAGCAACGTCCCTCCGGCAGTGCAAGCGAACAGCAATTCTAAACATGGAGATGGAACCATCGGCGTCGGGGTCGGTATCGGAATCGGTATCGACAAAACAAAGGGAATCTCGACCCCGATTCCGATACCGACTCCGAAGACCCAATCGCCTCACATTTAGAAGTGCTGGCACGCGAAGACGCCCCGATCGCCTTCACGGGGATGGCACTCCGTGCGGCGTGCTCCTCCGTGATCCTGAGTGTCTAGCCGTCCACGCGCGAAAGGCGCAGCCAGGTGACGTCATGACCTTTGACGCTCACGTCGAGCGTGGCCAGATCGGCGCCGGATGACTCGCGCGGCGTGCCGTGCAGGCCCTCGGTCACACGATACACGGCCTGGGCATCGATGCCCGCCCTGCCCAGGTCGAGCCGCACATCGGCACGCCGGGCATCCGGGTTGCGGTTGGTGACAAACAGAATCAGGTCGCCGCTGCGGTGACGGTGCAGGTTGGTCAGCACCTGAGGCGCCAGGCACTGTGCCGCAATCCCGCCCTCCTGCTCCAGCACCAGACGGATGAGTTCGGCGCAGGGATTGCTGCCGATCAGCACCAGCCTGCCCTTCCCCATCGGACGGGCATAGCCGATACTGAAAACCGAGCTTCCGCTCGCGCCGATGTCCACCAGCAGTTCGCGCGCCTTGGCGTTTGTAAACAACCGGACCGGCTCGCCCGCGACATCCGAATAGTAGCCAAAGTTCACTTTCCGGCCCAGGTGCCCGCCTTGGGTCAGCCGCGCCTGGCCCTCGCGGTAACGCACCACGACCGGAAGCAGCACCGGACGGGCGCCGCGCGGCGGATCAAACGTCACGCGCGTGAGCGGCTCGCCGAACTCGTCCCGGACCGGGAACCGGCTGAAGCAGATCAGCGTGCCGCCCGCGCTGACAAAATCGGCCAAACGTTCCTCAGCCTCCCGCTCCAGCCAGTCGCCGCCGGCGTAGATCAGGGTCTTACAGGTCGGCTCACGGCCGGCCTGAACGTCAAAGTAGTCGTAGCCGATGTCTGCCGCCTCCAAACTGCGGAAGACGTCGTCGAAATTGCCGGGGTCGATCACCCGGTGCGGCTTGTAGAGCAGCAAGCTCGCATCTTTGATCTCCTCAAGATTCCAAGGCTCGATCGCCATCGCGCTCGCGACAATCTCCGTATGAACGCCGAAATATTCGTTGGGCCGGCCCCACTCGTTGATCGGACAATTCGGCCAGTTGTCACGGGTGACCAGCATGTACCAGTTCCAGCCGCGCAACCCGCGGGCCACCTGCGCCAGCGTCATGTAGCGGAAATGGTCCGGCGGCAGGTAGCCGACGGTCGCCACCGGATACAGCCCGCTCTGGAACTCGGCCGACCAGCAGTTGCCGTGCTTCCCGTCGGCGGCGGCCGCCTTGATGATGTCCATGACGTACAGCCAGTCGTCCTCGGTCTGACGGTCGCCCTCGAAATACGGCATGGGGTACACATCGCAGCCGACCAGATCGACCGTGTTGGAAATGCCCGTGAAGTCCTGATAGAGCGGCGACCAGCCGTTGCCGAAGATCGGCACCTCGACGCCCGAGTCACGCAGCCAGCCCGCCGCGAGACGCACGATCTCGGTCCCGTACCAGCCGACGAATTCCATCGTGTCGGCGTAACGGATACGGTATTCCGGCTGCGGCAGCAGCCGCTGCCCGAGCGTGAGACGGGTGTTGACGCAGGGCTCGTGGAAATGCACGCACGCCTCGTCGAACGACGCGAAGGAGGCCTGCCAGCGGCGGTTAAGCAGCGCCAGGTCGTTGCCGTATTTGCGACGCAGGAAATCCTTGAACAGGCCCGGCTCCCCGAAACAGCCGATCTCCTCGGCAAAGCTCTCGATCGGCGGATACGGCTCGTTGCACGCCTGACAGAGGATGATGTTGCCGCCGCGGTTGATCTGCCGGGGCGCGATGACCGCAGCAACATGCCGGATATAATGCTCCGCCATGCGCAGAAAATCCGGATCCAGCCGGTGGAACTTCGACGCCCGTTCGGGCACGCCGCCGAACGGCCATTCGGAATAGATGTAAGGGCCGGGGCGGATGATGAGATGGAAGCCTTCGCGTGCGGTCAGGTCAATGAACCCGGCCAGATCACGCTGACGCGTAGTCGCGCCCGTGAAGTCGTACTCCCCCGGCGTGCGTTCATGGTAATTCCATGGCACATAGGTGGAGATGACCTTCACGCCCATCGTGCGGATGGCCGCGAGAATGTCCGTCCAGTTCTCAGCCGTATTGCGCCAATAATGAAACTCGCCGCTGATCAGCGGAATCGCCTGGTCACGGTAGGTGAACACGCAGTTTTTGATGCTCATGCAACGATCCATGATTCCCTCGTTTTTTGATGCTGTTCCGAACCGGCTCACACCCAGGCCAGCGCCCGTCGAACCGCGTCAAGATAATGGCGGTAGTTGCCCCATGAAATATCGGCGGAAACCGAATGGTCGATGGCGGGGATGAACCCGCCCTCCGCGATCAACGGACGGAGCCGTGCGAACGCCGCATCGATCGCGGCGGGACCCTGCGCGACAATGCGCTTGTCAAAACCGCCGATCCTTTTTCCCCGCGGCCGTCACCGGCGCCAGTTCGCACGGAGGTAGTCCATGTAGCGGTCGCACATCTCATCGGAAACATTGGCCGGGATATGGTTGCCGACCGCCCACATGAAACCCGGGCACTTCCTGGCCAGCGCCAGCGTGGCGTCCATCTCGGCCTTGACCTGCTCCCAGGTGCCCATGGCCATCGTGCGGCAGTCCACCTTGCTGCCGACGATGCAGTGGGTTTTGCCGAAGCGTGAACAGACCCAATCGAGGTCGTTGGTGGGTTCGAAAATGAAACCCTCGGCGCCGCAGGCGGCGATGTCGTCCATGAACAGGGTAAAGGTGCCGTCCGAGCAGAAGAGCACCTTCTTGCCGGCCTTGCGCAACGGCGCCCACATCTTCTTGTAGAGGGGGAAGATCACGCCGCGGTAAAAGCGCGGATCCAGGAACGGACCGGCCGTCCACACCATGTCGTCGTGCTGGATGTACGCCTCGATCGAGGTTTCGGCCCACGCCTCGGCGTGGCGGATGCTGTATTCGCCCAGCCGTTCGAGCACCCGGGCGAAGCGGCCCTGGTCGGCGGCGGCGGTCAGCAGCATGTCCCACCCGAAAATCTCGATGGCGGCGGAGATCAGGGTGACGTAACGGCCGCCGGTGACCACCTGTTCCGGCGCGCCAGCCTGCGCCTTCTGGTACCAGTCGTCATAAAAGCGCACGAGCTCGCCGTGTCCGGGAATGCCATACTCCTTGAACGGGTCAAAGGCATAGACCTCCTCGACATCGGTGAAGGGGCACGTCGCGGGCTGCCGCTGATCGCTGCCGTCCGCGGCGTAGACGGCATGCCCCATGTCGGTGACGCGGCCGCGGTCGGCCCAGTTTAGCGGACCGTTGTCCACGCACCAGGCAAAGTCAAACTCCCACGCCTCCTCGATCGGCCTGCCGAGTCTCTGAAGATAGCTCGTATGATATCCCATCGAGTATTCGGTGTGCGCCAGGCGCGGAGTGGGGCGCAGACAAATCGTATCCATTCCAATTTTTCGGCTCATGTGTGCTCTCCTGGGCGCGACGAGATGAACCGGTATTCTGCCAGAAAGCCATCGGCTATGCAAAAATGAAAGATTTTGGATGCGTTTGCCCTGATTCGGCCGCCTTTTGCCTTGCGAACCCGTTCTTGGCCGTGTCAAAATGAAACCCTCTCTCCACCAGCGAGGCGACCGACACGATGACCGCACAGACACACGACTATTTTACCGCGCACCGCGAGCACATCCTTCAGGCCTGGTTTGATCTCCTGCGCATCGAGTCGGTGGGGGCCGACGCCTCCTGCCTCTCTCATTGCGCGCGGGCGGCGGCGTGGCTCAAGCGCTGGCTGAAGAGCGCCGGGTTTGACGCCGAGGTGCTCCTGCCTCCCGGTGGCCGGCCGGTCGTCTGGGCCGAGCGCGCGGGGTCGGCGTCCGCGCCGACGGCGCTGTTTTACGGGCATTACGATGTCCAACCCGCCGATCCCCTCGCCGACTGGTCGCACCCGCCGTTCGAGCCGGTCTGCGTGGACGGCCGCGTCTTTGCCCGGGGCGCGCAGGACAACAAGGGCCAGACCTTTGCCTTCCTGCAGGGCGTGGCCGCCCGAATCGCGGCCGGCCTGCCGCTGCCCACGCTCCGCGTCCTGATCGAAGGCGAGGAGGAGTGCGGCAGCCCGTCGCTGATCGCCCACGCCCGCGACTGGCGCAATCGCCTCGCGGCCGACCTTCTCCTCGTCTGCGACACCAGCGTCCATCCCTGCGGACGTCCCGCGATCATCGCCGGACTGCGCGGCATCCAGTCCCTGACCGTCACCCTGCGGGGCCCTTCACACGACCTCCACTCCGGCGTCCACGGCGGGCTCGCGCCGAATCCCGCCCAGGGCATGGCCGATCTGCTCGCATCCCTTCACGATGCCCGGGGCCGCATCGCCATCGCCGGCTTCCTCGACGGCTGGGCGGCTCCCTCCGACACTGAACGCCGCCTGGCCGAGGCCGTTCCCTTCGACCGGGCCGCGTATGAAACGGAGACGGGCGTGCCGCCGGAGGGCGGCGAACGGGACATTCCACCGATCCATCGCACCGCTTTTCATCCCACCGTTGAGGTCAACGGCGTCCACGCCGGCTACGGAGGGCCGGGGTCAAAAACGATCATTCCATCGGAAGCCGTGGCCAAGTTGAGCGTCCGGCTCTGCCCCGACCAGAACCCGTGCCACACCATCGAGGCGCTTACCGCGCATCTCCGCGCCCACTGTCCGCCCGGCCTCACCATCGGGTTGGGCGACATCTGCGCCGGCTCCCGCGGTTTTCGCCTCCCCGTGGACTCGCCGCTCTTCCGGCTCGCCAACGACGTCCTCACCCGCATGGATCCGGACGGGCCCCTCTACCTCTGGGAGGGCGCCTCCATCCCGGTCGTCACCACCCTGCAAGAGGTCTCGGGCGCGGCGCCCCTGCTCGTCGGATTCGGCCGCGAAGCGGATCGCATCCACGCCCCGGACGAGTCATTCGGACTCGACCAGTTCCAGCAGGTCATGATCTATGCTGATACCCTGCTCGGCGCGCTCGTCTGAACGCGACGGCGCCTGCAAACCGGCCGCGACGGCCTCACCCTGCCGCTTCGATGGCCTGAGTCAACGCGGGCGCCTGCTGCAAGCCGATCAGCGTCCGGACGAGCTCTCCGTCCTTGAAGAGCAGCAGCGCCGGAATGCTGCGAATGCCATACTTCACCGCCAACTCGCGGTTGTCATCCACATTGACCTTGGCGATCACCGCCTTGCCCGCGACGGCCTCCGCCACCTTCTCCAGAATCGGGGTCTGCATCTTGCACGGCCCGCACCATGGCGCCCAGAAATCAACCAGCGTCACGCCCTTCGCCACCGTCGCGACAAAATCGGCCTCGGATAACTCCTTCAACAATCCGCTCATCTTCGCACCCCTTCCTCGTTGCGCATTCCGTGCAAAACCTGCACGACACTCCCATGGCCGCCCATCGGCAACCCGTCCATCCGTGACAGACAGGGCCGTGCGCCTCGCCAGAACATATTTCGAGTATGCCATCTCCAACCGCGCATGTCCACACCGGAACCGGCAATTCTTCAGAGGAAAGCCCGTGGGGAGAACGAGCGGACGATCCGCCACGTAACCGTTCACGGTGTTCGGGTCAGCCCAGCCTATGAGGCACAGGTTGATGCCGGGGCCCCTCTCATCCCTTGATTTGGGGAATGACCTGAATCAGGAGGCGGGTCACTTTCTCCGCGTTCTCCCTGAACACCCGCACGATCGCGTCCCAGCTCACCGGCTCCTCGTCCTCCTTCCAGCAGTCGTAATCGGTGCTCATGGCGACTGCCGCATACGGGATACCCGCTTCGTTGGCCAGGGCCGCCTCGACCGCGATGGACATGTTGATCACGTCCGCGCCCCAGGCGCGGAACATGCGCGACTCGGCGCGCGTGGAGAAGCGGGGGCCCTCGATCGTGACCACGGTTCCCCTCGTGTGATGGCGGTAGCCCAACTGCGCGCATGCGCCGATCAGCAGATCGCGCAGCCTCGCGTCAAACGGATCGGCCATCGGCGTATGCACGGGCGCGTGCGGCGCGAAGGATTCGTGGAAGGTCATGGGCCGCCGTCGGGTGAAGTCAATGAACTGATCGAGGATCACCAGATCGCCCCGCCCGATCTCCTCGCGCAGCGAGCCCACAGCGGTTGTCGCCAGCAGATGCGTGCACCCGGCCCGCTTGAGCGCGTCAATGTTTGCGCGGTAATTCACCTGCGTCGGCGGAACGGTGTGCCCCCGGCCATGGCGGGCGAGAAGCACCACATCCGTTCCGCCGATCCTCCCGTGCCTCAGCGGGGAGGTCGGTTCGCCATAGGGGGTGCTCACCGTCTCGTCGCGCAGCGTTTCGAAGATATCCGGATTGTCCAGCCCCGATCCGCCGATGATGCCGATCTTCATACCCGCTCTCCTTCCTGTGTTGTGCCGAGATGCCTTGCCTCCGGAAACAGGCCGAGAATGCCGGCTTCGGACGCCTCGCAGACGCCCCGCTCGCAAATCAGACCGGTGATCAGACGGGCCGGCGTGACATCGAAGCCCCAGTTTCGCGCGGGGGTCGAATCGGGACAGATCTGCACGGTCCGGATGCTGCCGTCGCCGGCCTTGCCGGTCATGAAACGCACTTCGTCGGCATCGCGCTCCTCGATCGGGATCGTCGCCACGCCGTCCACCCGCCCGAAATCGAAGGTCGAGGAGGGCAACGCCACGTAAAACGGCACGCGGTTGTCGCGGGCGGCAAGCGCCTTGAGGTAGGTTCCGATCTTGTTCGCCGCGTCGCCGTTGCGGCACACGCGGTCGGCGCCGGTGATCACCAGGTCCACCAGGCCGTGCTGCATGAGATGGCCGCCCGCGTTGTCCACGATCAGATCGTGCGGCACGCCGTGGCTGCCGAGCTCCCACGCCGTGAGGCTCGCGCCCTGGTTGCGGGGCCGGGTTTCATCCACCCAGACATGCAACGCGACGCCCGCGTCATGCGCGGCATAGATCGGCGCCGTGGCGGAGCCATGATCCACGAAGGCCAGCCAGCCGGCGTTGCAGTGCGTCAGGATTTGAACCGTCCCGCCGGGCTTGCGCCGGGCGATCGCCTCGATGATCGCCTGGCCGTGCGCGCCGATGCGGCGGCAGGCTTCCGCGTCTTCGTCGGCGATGGCGGCCGCGGTCTCCAGGGCGGCTGCGACCATCGCCGCGCGCGTTGGACGGCCGCGGATCGCCTGAAGCTGGCGATTCACCGCCCAGGCCAGATTCGACGCGGTCGGGCGGGTATCCACAAGCCTCCCCGCGGCCGCCTCGATGAACGCGAGGCTGTCGCGCGCCGGCGCGGCAAGCGCGGCGAGATACATGCCGTAACCGGCCGCCGCGCCGATCAGCCCGGCACCGCGCACCGTCATGTCCAGAATGGCTGCGCGGACGTCTTCGACCGTACGCAGATCGAGAACGGCGAATTCATGCGGCAGCTTGCGCTGATCAATCACCTGCACGACGGCAGGATCATCCGCCGTGATCCAGATGGTCCGGTAATGCTTGCCGTCTACAGTCATGGCCGCTCCCCCTGCGCGCGCGGGCGGGCAGGTTCGTCCGCCGGCGACGCGACGCGATGCGCAGTGGAGAGCGTGCCAAGAGCGGCGCGATCTGTCAATTTGGAAGTGGCGCGCCCAGGGGGAAGGCGGTATACTGCGGTTTGTTTTTCAAGGCGAAGCGGGTGGCCGGCCGGTTGCCTTCAGGCGGGTCGGCCAACGGTCGTCCAACAGGAGGATGCGCGATGGAAAAGGTGATGTTCAACGGGTGGAACTCTCTGCGTCTGGCCAACCGCGAGGTCGAGTTGGTGATCACGCGCGATGTGGGGCCGCGGGTGATCCGTTTCGGCTACATCGGCGGGACCAACCTGTTCCGGGAGATGACGGGACAGCAGGGCGGGCGGGGTGAATCCGAGTGGCAGATCCGCGGCGGGCACCGTTTCTGGGTCGCGCCCGAGTCCAAGCCGTGGAGCTA
>Ga0172375_10006112_pt1 | contig 17019 bp, 14 predicted proteins | sample LakKiv1m_FD_114537 | JGI IMG/M metagenome (GOLD analysis project Ga0172375, IMG submission 114537) | Freshwater microbial communities from Kabuno Bay, South-Kivu, Congo - kab_092012_11.1m | ecosystem: Environmental > Aquatic > Freshwater > Lake | place: Democratic Republic of the Congo...
GAAGGCATCGGCGCGACCTGGGGCCGGCTCGTGGCCTGGCTCAGCGACAGCCCGCATGGGCACGCGGGCCATCAATGGCTGGAGGAGCACCTGAATCCGACCTTCCCCGCGGCGGAGGATGAACTATTGCTCGACCTGTACGCGCCGATCGCCGGATAGCGGCATATATTCCTGGCCCGACGACCAACGCCGGGCCAGGAACCTTGCAGGCGCTTTACACCGCGGCGATCACAAATCGCCACAGAAAATACTCCAGCGTATCGGAATCATCCGCAAGCATCACGAAGCCGACCGGGGCTTTAGCGCCCCGCGGCTGCCGTGTCCTGTGGATACACCACCCCCACCTCCGCGCGCCAGCGATCGAGCAGGCGCATGTTGCCGAGGGTGTCATCCCACGACATGGCCGACGCCTGCCGGTCGGCGATGTGCGCGGCGACCGTGTCCGCCTCGTAGGTGAACAGGTCGCGGTCGGGCTGGATGACGATCTCTTCGGCCTGGCCGCTCCGGTAGGTGTTCAGCGTGATCGCCACCGCGGGAAACGGCGTGTCGAGCGGCAGCGGTGTCTTCGCGGCGCGACACGGCGAAGCAGGCAGCCACGGGTTGGCGACCGTCAACGACCCGGCCTCGCCGTAAACCGACACCTCGGCCGGCATCCGGCACGTCACGCCGGTAATCAGCTCGGCCACGATGCCGCTCTCGAACTGGAGTGTGGCCGCGGCGTAATGATCCACGCCGGTCGGGCCGAGCAGACCGCACCCCTTCACCGCCATCGGCTCGGCGAAGGGCTGGCCGGCGGCCGCGCCCGCGATCAGCCGCGCCATCGAGGCGGGGTAGCAACCGACATCCATGATGCCGCCGCCGCCCAGCTCGCGGGCGAAGGTGCGCGAGCTGGGGTTGAAGGCCGCGCCGAAGCTGAAGGCCGCCCGGATCACCTGCACCCGGCCCACTGCGCCCGCCCGCACCAGCTCGGCCAGCTTTTGCGTCTGCGGATGGCAACGGTACATGAACGCTTCCATCAAGAACACGTCGCTGGCCCGCGCGGCCGCGATCATCGTGGCGGCTTCGGCGGCGTTCAGCGCCAGCGGCTTTTCCACCAGGATGTGCTTCCCCGCCCGCGCCGCCTGCACCGCGCACGCGGCGTGGAACGGGTGGATGGTCGAAATGTAGACCGCGCCGATCTCCCCATCGGCCAACAGCGCGTCGTAAGTCGTGTATGATTTCGAGATGCCAAAGTCGCGGGCGAATGTCTCCGCCTTGCCGGCGGTCTGGCTGGCGACGGCTGCCACGCGCCCCGTCTTGGAGAAGCGCATCCCGTTGGCGAAGACACGGGCGATGCCGCCCGCACCGATGATGCCCCAGTTCAACATAGTTGACTCCTTTGCGCGATATGCGTCGCAGACCTGTCAGGTTTCGGAAACCTGACAGGTCTTCTCTAGCCTATGATAGACCAGACGGCCCGCTGCGTCAACTGGCAGACGCGGAGATGCTTCGCTGGGAGCTCGCCGCGACTGACGTTGAGCCGTAGACCCGCTCAGCATGACATCGCGGCGCCTGGCGCAAAACCTTGAGCCACACCCACATCTGTAACCGCGCCGCGGATCGCAGCATCAAACTTCCGTGAATCCAACAACACAGCGCGCTCCCGGCGAGCGCAGAGATGAGGTCAGATACGATGGCGGCATCGGCGCATGTGACAGATGTTTCAGAAGCGACGTTCGAGCGTGACGTGATCAACGCGTCGCGGCAGACACCGATTGTGGTAGATTTTTGGGCGCCCTGGTGCGGGCCGTGCCGGACGCTCGGCCCCACGCTGGAGAAGCTGGCGGCCGAGGCCAAAGGCGGGTTCCGGCTGGTCAAGGTCAACGTGGACGAAAACCAGGGGTTGACGATGCGCTTCGATGTGCAAGGCATCCCCGCGGTCAAAGCATTTCGGGATGGCAAGGTCGTCGCGGAATTCGTCGGCGCGCAGCCGGAAGCCCAGGTGCGCCAGTTCATCAAGAAGCTGGCCCCCGCGCCGGCCGATCAGGCCGCCGATGGCGCAGCCGAGCTGCTCGCCGCGCACCGCTGGACCGATGCTGAGCGGGCGTTCCGCCGGGTGGCGCAGAACGGCGCAAGCGCAGCCGCTTCGCTGGGCCTGGCGAAGGCGCTGGTTGCACAGGGCAAAGGGGAAGAGGCGGGCCGCGTCCTGGAGCCGATTACGGAAGGGGCCGACGGCGCGGCCGCGGACAAGCTGCGCGCGGCCGCCCGTTGGCTAACGTCCGGCCGCGCCGGCCAGGCTGATGTTGATCCGAACGGCGCCGATGCGATCTTTGCGCAGGCGGTCGCGGTGGCGGCCCGCGGCGACATTCAGGCAACGCTGGAGGGGCTGCTGGCGGTGCTGCGCCGCGATAAGCGGTTTCGGTCGGGCGAGGCGCAGCGGATCATGCTTGCCTACTTCGACATCCTGGGCGACGCCGACCCGCTGACACGTGAATATCGGAGCAAGTTGGCTTCGGTGTTGTTTTAGCTCTCTACCCGAAAACCACGGGCGCTGAGCCTGTCGAAGCGCCTTTCGACAGGCTCAAGGCCCGTGGTCGGATAAACTCTAAAGACGAAACGAATCACTTGCCCCCGCGCGCATCGTCCGTGCGCAAGAATAGACTGGGCTGGTGTGCGGCGCGCCCGGCTCGCGGGGTGCGCGTCCGCGCGCCGGCCCGCCGGTAGAAGAGCGCCTGGAAGATCCCGCGCGCCGGATCCCAGCCAGGGGCGAGATAGGTGGAGAGCGGAACGCTCTCCCGGCCCGGCATCTGCCAGGGATCCATCACCTGCCCTTCCTGCGCATCGAGGGCCAGGATGCGCACCCAATGCGTCTGCACGGCCCCGCCAGGGCTCCAGTCGGTTGCGGCGAAGACGGCCTGCCCGTCCGCCAGGGCGGCACGCATCTTGGCGACCGGCGCGGGGGTGTAGGTGCAATCGAGATAGCTGACCACTTGCGCGCCCAGGCGGCCCAACGCGCCAAAGGAAATCAGGCTGCCGTTCACAAAGCCGCCATTGGCGCGCAGCCAACCGTTGAGGCGGGCCGGGTCGGTCGCCACGCCCCAATCGGCCGCCATGCTCGAGATGGCGGTCAGCAGACAGCCAGCCTTGCTGATTGTCCAACCTGAGTCGCCCAACAATTCGTTGGCCCAGCGCGGGTCACGCTGCGAGAATGCGGTCGTCTGGCTCATTCGTCGAATCCCTCGGCGGCCGCCGGCATCTCCACCCGCACCAGGTCGCCGTGCCGGTTGATCACCACGCGCAGGCCGAGCATCCCCAACCACTGGCGCGCCTCGTTGGGCAACGTCTGGTCGAGCGCCTGTTCCACATTGATGTTCTGGAGCGCGGAATCCACCGCCGCCTTCGCAAACAGGTCATCTTGCCCCATCATGCGCAACATTGCCTCCGATGCCTCGTCGCGATGGGCAGAAAGCTGCTCAAAAAATTGCAAGAGGACGGCGCGATCAATCGGCCGGGCTTCCACATGGCGGCGGAACCCCTGGTCATTGATCACATAGTATGCGGTCGCGCCGACATAGCTCACCGAAACCGGCGCGCCTTCCTCGGTCACAACCAAATCTTCGAAGAACGGCATACGACCCCCAAAAGCTCATGATACTGCTTAAATTATACCACAGGGCCGCAGTAAGCGCCGATCCGAAGCAAGTTGATTCAGCCCAAGCCAGGCCGACCGAAGAAGGAGCGCAGCCGATGACTCGACCTGAACCGATAGTGGGGGCCAGAGGCGAGGAACCGCTCCTCGACCAGGCCCGCCTGCGCCAGCAAGGCGAGCTGTGCGAGGATCTCTTCCGCCGGGCGATCCACCCCGCGCGCGACATCCTGGTAGGGGCACCAGTTTATCGCCGCGGCGAGACAGGCCACGACATCCCAAGGGATCTGGAGATCGGCGCAGCGACGGATAACAGGAACGAGATCAATGAAGGCTTCGTCATGAAGCGGACCAAACAGACCATCGGGCAGATAGCTCGGCTCACCGGAAGCCAGGTGCATTATCACGAGGAGGCGCCTCCGATTGCGATATTAAGCTGATGCTCCTGTGCTTAATCACGCTTTTCTCCGCACGCAAAAGGATAGCACAGGGGCGCAGTCATGTCAAATAACAATACACTAAAAAGTCACCCTGGCGCGGAGACCCGCAGACGGCTACCCGACATTTGACAAGGTTCCCGGCCCGCTTTAGACTGATAGATGTAAAATCACAAAGGAAATCACATGATCTCTCGATGCATCCCGCGACCGGCGCCCTTCCTCCGCGCAACGCTCATTTCTGCTGCGCTGTTGGTCGCGCTTGCCCTGGCTGGGTGCAGCCGCTTGCCCCTGGGGCGCGTGACCACCCCGGCGGCCTCGCCGACGCCGGGCGTCCTCGAAGATTTGCCCGAAACCAACGCCTCCAAGGTGATGTCTGAGACGGAGGGCGGCAAAGTCGCGTTGCGCGATGGCGCCGAGGTTTCGATCCCGCCGAACGCGCTGTCCGAGACATCCATCGTGAGCCTGAAGGTCGTTGCAACAGCTCAACGCGCGCCGATCCCGCGCAGCCTGATCGGTCGGGCTTACGAGTTCGGCATGGATGGCGGCAGCCTGACGGGCATTGCGCGCATCCGGTTGCCGCTGCCCGCCACGATCACTGCGGATCAATACGAGATCGGGATCTATCGTTGGGACGGCCAGGCCTGGGAACGCGTCTTGGGACGCATCGCCGGCAACGCGATGGAGTTCGGCACGAATATCCCTGGCGGCGTCTTCTCGGTGCAGGGGCAATGGCGGCAGGCGGACGCCAACCTGGGGCTGGCCCTGACGACCGCGGCCGAACCTGGGGCCAACCCGGCGGCCAGCCAACTGGTGGCATCCGGCGAATATCGCTACATGACCTTGCCGATGCTCCAGAATGAATTGACGCCGGCGCGTCTCACCTGGAAGCTCGACACATCAGGCGGGATGGGACAGATCACGGGCAACGATGCGCTGGACAAAACCATCGGCGAGGCCGTCCTGTTCTTCAAACCCGACCCGGCCCAGGCGCAAGGGGTGATCAAATTCTCGCAACCGTTCGATCTCCCGCCAGGCGCCATAGATATCCAGCCGGGCGTGACGCGTTACCTGTATGCCGTCCTGACGGTCGAAGACAGCCCGGCGCCGACGCGGCGCGTCAGTAAGGCCGCCGAGTACACCCAATTCCTGCCGATCCGCGTCATCGGCACAGAGGTGGTTCGACCGGCCCTGGCGCGCGAGCCGGCGGCCGGGCTAAGCTGGCACGTGCGCTTCAATGGACAGAGCATGGGGCAGCAGCCAGCTATCTCCACGACCCTGCCGTTGGGAGACTACCTGGCGATGGGCGGGCTGGGCGACTACAGTGTGGTTCTGGAGGCGCCCGTCAATAACAAGATCGTCGCGGTCAGCAATGAGGTGCTGATCAAGCTCACCGTGCCGGGCACCCCGACGCCGACGGCGACGGTTCCACAGCCCGCAACCGCGCCCCCCGCCGTTGCAACCAGCCCGCGCATCGGCACGCCCACGCCGGGCGCCGCGCCCCTCCCGGCCACCCCCACCCCGCGCACCCCGCCCGGCGGACGAACCGCCACCCCAACCCCAGGGCCGACGACGACCGTCCAGGCGGACGACACGGCCACCCCCACGCGGCCAGCCTGGGCCAGCGTCTTTTGGGCCGACCGGTATAGCCTGACGCCCGGCGAATGCACCATGTTGCACTGGAAGCTCGAAAACGTCACGGAGGTCCATCTCAACGGTGAGGCCGTGACCGGCGTAGAGGATCGGCAGGAATGTCCAGCGGAGACCACGATTTACACCTTGCACGTGGTATCGAATAGCGGCACGCAGGATCTGCGGCTATCCATCACAGTGCAGTCAAGCACCACGCCCGATGTCCAGTTCTCGGCCAACAGCTTCACCCTCATCAAGGGGCAGTGCACGAACCTGACCTGGCAGACGAGCGATGTGAGCGCCGTCTATCTTAACGACGCCGGCGTGCCTGGCGTCGCGACAAAAGAGGTGTGTCCCGAAACGACCACCATCTATACGCTGCGTGTAGAGCGGGCGGGCAGCGCCGCCACTTCCAAGAGCCTCACGATCAAGGTGTTGCCTGTCGAAGGGATCGTGCTACAGTTTTGGGCCGAGCAATACGCCCTGGAGTCGGGCAAGTGCACCACCCTGCATTGGTCAGTTCAGGATGTCAATGCAGTCTATCTGATGAAACCAACCGGCGAGATAGGGGTGGCCGGCGTCGGGATCGAGGAAGCCTGCCCACCGACGCGTTCGCAAGCATACACGTTGCGCGCCGAGGCCAGCAACGACCGCAAGGCGAGCAAGCAAGTCATCATCAATACGTTCGATCCAGCCGCCCCCGGGCTGGCGACGAACGAGGTGATCGCCCAAGGCATCGTGAATAGCGTCAGCAACGTCCTGGATGCCGACCCAGCCACAAGCGGGGATCAGCCCGGCTATGAACTGACCCTCGATGGCATCACCGCGCTGTTCAAAGGCGCCGGCCCCTGCTGCCAGACGGCGGTCACATTCAAGATCACCCAGGCCCAGGCGAGCGAGGCCGCGGCCGAGGCGGTGGATTGGCCCGTCAACCCCGGTCAGTTCGTGGAATTTCGCGGCGATTGCACGGCCAACACCTGCACCTTGCCACTCAACCGGACATACTACTTCAAGCTGCGGTCCAACTGATTCACGCGCCAGGCGCCTGCGAAGCGCCTGGCGTATGCGGAAGCGCCCCGCATCAGTCCGGGATCACGATCTTGGATAAATCCTCAACCGATTCCGGGAACTTCATGTCAAACCCGCGCAGCGTCTCGACGATCACGCGCGCGACCACGACATTACGATACCACTTCCGGTCGGCTGGCACTACATACCAGGGCGCCCATTTCGTGCTGGTCAGATTCACAGCATCATCGTAGGCCGCCATGTAATCATCCCACAACGCCCGCTCTTTGAGGTCGCCCACTGCGAACTTCCAATGCTTCGTCGGGTCATCCAACCGGGCCTGGAGCCGCCGTTTCTGCTCCGCCTTGGAAATGTGCAGGAAAAACTTCAGGATGGCGACGCCGTTCTCGGTCAGGTGCTTCTCGAACTGGTTGATCTGCTCGTAGCGTTGGCTCCAGACCTCCTTCGGCACAAGGCTGTGCACCCGAACCACCAGCACGTCCTCGTAGTGCGACCGATTGAAGATCCCGATCATGCGCTTCGGCGGAACCACCTTGTGCACCCGCCACAGGTAGTCGTGCGCCAACTCTTCCGGCGTGGGCGCCTTGAAGGGGGTTACGACGCAACCTTGGGGATTCACCCCGCGCATGACGTGCTCGATCAGGCCGTCCTTGCCGCCGGTATCCATCGCCTGGATCACGATCAGCAGGGCGTGCTTGCCTTCGGCGTACAACAACTCCTGGAGCTTGATCAGTTCCTCGCCATCCGCCGCAAGCTGTTTGCGCACCGCCTGTTTGTCCTTATAATCGCCAGAATCGGCCGGGTCAACATCGCGCAAATGGAACTTCTTCCCTGGCTTAACCAGGTATCTCTCGTGCAGCGGCGCATCTCCCATCGGTTCCTCCTCGCGCTCAAGTCGGCTAATCGAAATCCGGGGTGTGTAAGCAGGCATCAAGCCGGCTGCGCCCCACGACAGAAGACTAGCACAGCCCCGTTTGATTTGTCAACCTTCGCGATCTTCCTTCACACAAACCGGTAGAAGTATGGTAGAATATCTATCTGTGGTGACATACGATCCATTCGGAAGGAGGACGCAAGCCGTGTCAACAAATCTTGTCTCTGTGGCTGCTGGGGGCGACCGACTGCAAACCCTCGACGGCTGCCCCTTCTTCGCCATCATCGTGAACTACGTCGGCCACGCCGATCGCGCCTGGCGCCAGTTCGATGACGGACAGTTCGACCCCGCCCGCATCGAGGCGGATTACCGCCTGGCGCGCGCCATTGGCGCTAACACCATCCGCACTTTCGTTGCATCGCCCTTGCAAAACGAATTCCCGAAGGGAGATTGGACGAAGCTAGACGCTGTCGTGCAGGCGGCCGAACGCGCCGGGGTGTTCCTGCTGCTCACGCTGGCCGACTACGGCGCTGCTTATCTCAGCACGATGGCCGCCCACGCCGGGTTGATCGCCGCGCGCTATCGTGGCAACCCGACGATCCTCGGCTATGATCTGCGCAACGAGCCGCGCTTGTATAACCTGGTCGTGTTGCACTACGGGCAGCCCATCCCCCTGCTCGCGCCCGACCTGGCTGCCATCTATCCCCCGAAACAGAGCCAGGCCGCGGCGTTGGTCTGGGCGCGTGATGCAGGCAAGATTCCCTCCTGGCTGTCGGATGCCGACGCGATCAACTATGCCAATGTCTACCAACTCTTCACGAGCTTCCAGGAGGCCGCGACCGCCTGGGCCGGCAAGCAAAACCTGCAGCAGACGTTCGCCGACTACATGCGTTCGGCCGATGCGCGCGCCTGGCAGCCGTTCCTGGAGGCGCTGGACGCCGCCCTCGCCGCGTGGCTGGCCCCGCAGATCGCGGCCATCCGCGCGGCCGATCCGGGCCGGCTGCTCACGGTCGGGTGGAACGATCCCGCGCTGGCGGCGCTCCCGGCCAACAGCCAGCTCGACTTCATGAGCCTGCACCGCTACCCCATCAACGCGTCGCGCTGGCTGACGTATCACGTGCGAACGGCGGCCGCGCTGCGCGAAGCATTCGGCGGCAAGCCGGCCTTGCTGACCGAATTCGGCTACCCGAACCATGAGCTTTCCCCTGAGCAGGCCGCCATCGGCGAGACCGCCGGCTGGCTGCAAGCGTTCGATTTGGGGCTGGCGGGCGCGGGCAAATGGATGCTCTACGATCTGCCGCCCGGCCCCAATCCGAAGGAGCGCAGCTTCGGGCTTTTCACCGCCGCGGGCCAGCCAAAACCGAGCGCCTGGGCGCTGCCGGCGCTGAGCGAGCTTTTCACGTCCGGCGCGGCCGCCGACGGCAAGTTGACCCTCGCGCCGGCCGGCGCCATCGCCTACCAGTTCGAGTCAGATCGTGCGCGTTGCGCCAGCGGCGATGGCTTGGCGGGCGACGACCTGATCCGCTGGACAGGCGCGGGCCTGTGTCAGCTCTTTGCCTGGTGGCCGGCCCCCGAGCTCGTCCGCATCCGCGCGACCGCGGCGGGGCGGATCACGTTGGATCTGGGCAAGCTGCGCCGTGCGGCCGACGCCGGCGAGTATACGCTGACCTGCGACGCCGCGCCGCTGCCGCACACCTGCGACGGCGCACGCCTCACCTGCGATATCCAGCCCGGCCAGACGATCGAGTGCCGCTATGCAACGGAGCCGGGTCTCGCCGGGGTGGATGCTTCCCTGGCGATCCTCTGGCCGCACGCGAACGCCCCGGTCACAGAGGCGCAGCGCGGCAACCTGACCGCCTATCTGTTGCAAGGGGGCACGCGTTGGGCCGTCGCCTGCGACTTCGCCGCCGAAGTCACCTTGTGGCAGGCGCAGAACAACGACCCGGCGCGGCCGGTCGCGACCGGCATCCGGCGGCTGGCCGAGTTTGCGGGCCGCCGCGTGCCGGTGTGGGACTTCAACGACGTTGACATCAGCGCAGCACGGGATGGCGTGACCAAGCTCTACTTCAGCGCACGGGTGGCGGAGCTGGCGTGCCGGTCGAACCTGTGGGCGCACGGCAACGACGCGCGCACCTACATGCCGCAGCCATTCCAGGCGGAGCTCGATCTGCCCGTCACGGCCGACGGCGCGCCGGCCGAAGTAGACGCGCGCATCCAGATCCTCTGGCCGCATGGCGGCGCGGCCATCAGCCAGGCCGCGCTTGCCAACATCAGCGTGGATCTGTTCATGCATGGCACAGCCCTGCGCCTGGCGCCGGCGACCTTCGGCCAGCCCTGGCAGCCGGCCGTCTGGCTGGTGCGCGCCGTGGATAACGCGGTCGGCGAACGCGTGGCCCGCGGCGCGCCGCGGATCGAGCCGAACGGCGCCGCGCACTGGGATTTCAACGATGTGGATGTCAGCCCCGCGCGCAATCCCGCCAGCAAAGTGCATTTTTGGATCGAAGTGGACGGCGCGCGCACTTATTCTAATTTCTGGACGCACGGCCTCGACGCCCGCACCTATTTGCCCAATCCAGAACCCCCACTGGGCAATTGTTTATCATAAGGAGGCTATTATGACCCGTATCATCGCTGATACATTGTGTGGCCTATCGTTGGAAACGGCCAAACGCCTGGGCATCCCCATGATCCCTCAGGTGATCAACTTCGGCGCAGAATCGTATCGCGAAGGCATTGACATGGATCATGCCGCGTTCATGGCCCGCCTGCGCGCCGGCAAGGAGTTGCCCAAGACCTCGGCGCCCTACCCCGGCGACTTTGTGCGGGTGTTCGAGGAACTCGTCCCGACCGGCGAGAGCCTCGTCTGCCTGCACCCTTCGGCCGAGGTGAGCGGAACCGTGCGCTCGGCCCTCACGGCCAAAGAAGCGTTCCCGCAAGCCGACATCCGCGTGATTGACACGCGCACAATCGCCGGCCCGCTGGCGAGCATCGTCCTGGCCGCCGACCGCCTGGCGAAGACGGGCGCGACCGCCGATCAGGTCGTGGCGCTGGTGCACGAGATGCTGCCGCGGGCGCGCATCTACTTCCTGGTGGACACCCTGGAGTACCTCCGCCGCGGTGGGCGCATCGGTGGGGCGGCCGCCCTGGTGGGCAGCCTCCTGCAGGTCAAGCCGATCCTGACCTTTGCCGGTGGGAAGGTCGAGCCGTTCGAGAAGGAACGAACCAAGAAACGCGCGCTGACGCGCGTCCTGGAACTGGTGCGCGCCGAGGCTGCGCGCGGCGCAGAAGCCGCGATCTCCGTCATGCACTCGGCCGCGGCCGATGAGGCCGCCGCGCTCGCCGCCACCTTGATGACCGACCTGGGCGTGCAAGACGTCCTCGTCATGGATCTGGTGCCGGCGATCGTCACCCACGCCGGGCCGGGCACACTCGCGGTCGGCTTCTTCACGCCGGCCGGGAAATGATCGAGGCAATATGACGCACAAAATCATCGCTGTCAACACTGCTGCCCGCCGCGATGTCAATCGGTTCGTTGACCTGACCTTTCGGCTCTACCGCGACTGCGCGGCCTGGGTGCCGCCGCTGGTAGACGATGTCCGGCTGATGTTGAACCGGCGCAAGTACCCGTTCTACGAGCACTCCGACGCGGCGTTCTTCCTGGCCGAGCGCGACAGCCGCGTTGTGGGGCGTATCGCCGTGCTCGATAACCGGCATTACAACACGCATTGGCAGAGCCAGACGGCCTTCTTCTATCTCTTCGACGCCGAAGATGATGTCGCCGCGGCCCAGGCGCTCTTTGCGGCCGCCGAGGACTGGGCGGCAGCGCGCGGACTCACCAAGATGGTCGGGGCAAAAGGCTTCCTGCAGGGCGATGGGTTGGGTGTGCTGGTGGATGGATTCGCGCACCACCCGGCCGTCGGCATCCCTTACAACCATCCATACTACGGCAAATTGATCGAAGCCGCCGGCTACACCCGCCAGCGTGACTTCTACTCGGCCTATCTGCCAGGCTCCGCGGCCCTCCCGGAACGCGTACAACGGATCGCCGAGAAGATGATGGCGCATCGCGGGTTCACGATCAAGACCTTCGCCAGCAAACGCGAGCTGACTGACTGGATCCCGCGCATCGTCCGGCTCTACAACGACGCCTTTGTCGAGAACTGGGAGTTCAACCCCATCACCGAAGCAGAGGCGCGGGTGATCGGTGAACGGCTGCTGGCGATTGCTGATCCCAAGCTGATCAAGCTGGTGATGAAGGGGGATGAGATTGCCGGCTTCCTGTTCGGCTTCCCCGACATCTCCGACGGCATCCGCCGCGCCGGGGGGCGGATCTGGCCGTTCGGCTGGTTCTGGCTGCTGCGTGATTTCCGCCGCACGCGCTGGCTCAATCTGAACGGCGCGGGGATCCTGGCGCCCTACCGGGGGCTGGGGGTGAATGCGATCCTCTACGCAGAAATGGGCAAGACCATCCAGGCCGGCCACTTCGAGCACGCCGACATCGTGCAGATCGAGGAGAGCGTGCTCACCCTGGCCGATGCCCGCACGATGGGCGGCGAAATCTACAAAACGCATCGGATCTACGAAAAAACGCTAACGAAATAGCGCCGTAACATCCCGCCGAGGGCCGCGGCGACATCGCTCCGCCGTGGCCCTCCCGATCGGAGCACAGGCCATGACCAAGAAAATCCTGATCCTGACCGCCGATGCCGGCTTCGGCCATCGGTCTGCGGCGAATGCAATCCGCGCTGCTATCGCTGAACGTTATGACGACGTAGCCGTCGAGGTACTGAATCCGCTGGATCGCCCCGATGCGCCGGCCTTGCTCAAACGGGCCGAAACCGACTACGATCGCCAGGTGCGAGAGGTTCCTGAAATCTACAGCCTGGGCTATCAGATGAGCGACAGCAGCGTGGCGATTGGCCTGATCGAGCGAGGACTGATCGCCCTCCTCTACAAACCGCTCAAAGAAGTCCTGGAAAGCTGGCAGCCGGACGCCATTGTCAGCGCCTACCCCCTCTACCAGGCGCCGCTGGCAGCGGTTTTCGCGCTGCGCGGTTCTTACACGCCGCTGCTGGTGGTGATTACCGATCTGGCGACGGTGCATGGCCTGTGGTTCCACGATGAGGTAGACCTGTGCCTGGCGCCGACCGAACAGGTGCGCGCCAGAGCACTGGCGCACGGCCTGCCGGGGGAACGGGTTATCACGACCGGCCTACCGGTCAATCCGTCCTTCGCCCAGCCCTACGACCAACAGGCCTTGCGCCGGCAGCTCGGCTGGAGCGCCGACCGCGTCGTGGCGCTCGCCGCGGGCAGCAAGCGCGTCACCCGGCTGGCGCCGGTCGTCCAGGCGCTCAACCATTCCGGGTTGCCCATCGAGCTGGCGCTGGTGGCGGGCGGCAACGAAGAGTTGTTGGCGCAATGGCAGGCCGAGGAGTGGCATCGGCCGGCCCATCTTTACGGCTACGCGCCGAACATGCCGGAGCTTATCCGCGCCGCCGACCTGGTGATCTGCAAGGCGGGCGGGCTGATCGTCAGCGAGGCGTTGGCCGCGGGCCGGCCGCTCCTGATCGTGGAGGCGATCCCCGGTCAGGAGACCGGCAACGCGGAGGTAGTCGTCCAGGCAGGCGCAGGGGAAATGGCGGCCGATGGCCTGGCGGCGCTGACCATGCTGTGCCACTGGCTGGAGCGCGACCGGGCGCGGTTGGTCGAACGGGCGGCCCACGCCCAGCGCCTGGGCCGCCCCGGCGCCGCCTACCACGTGGCCGAGCTGGCCTACCAGGCTGCCCAGGCCGGGCCGCAGCGCCGCGAACATCGCCTGCTGGGGCAGATCAGCCAGCTGCGCGAAATCATCACCCTGCAAGCGTCGGCGCTGCGCCTCGACGTCTGGGGCCGCGATCTCGACGACTTGTGAGCCGCACAGCGGAGTTTCCTGCTCTAGCCGGTCTCTGATCGCGTCAACGGCAGAAGATCCCGATTCTGCCTACGATCCCAATCTTAAGGGCCGTGACGACACATAATGTGTCGCCACGGCCCTTTTTCGTTTGCCCTGGAAACCATCGCAAAACACAGCGCGCTTTAGCAGTATCCCCGCGCCGCCCGCACAAATGAAAGAAGCGCCCGGCGTCCAACCCTCCTCCTCCTGGAAGCACCAAGCAATCCCGGAGGAGGACGACCATGACGACCCCACTCTCCCGCGCGCTGATCACCCTGGCGCTCACGATCCTGTTGGCCCTGGCCGCGCCATCGAGCGCCCAGGCCGTCAAGACCCTGCCCGGCGCTTCGGCCGGTATCACGCAGCTTGCCGATCCCTCGGATGTGCCCTGGGGCGGCTGAAAATGTGGGGCAAGATGGCACGCTCGCTTTGCGAGCAGTGCCCTACGTCGGCGGCGCCCACTCTGCCTGTCGCTCCAGCGCGGCAGCGGCGGCCCGCTGAGCCGCCTCTTGTTTGCCGTGCCCCACCCCGGCCCCGCACACCGCCTCGCCGAGAGACACCTCGACGGTAAAGGTCCGGGCGTGGTCGGGGCCTTCGGCCTTCACGGTTCGATAGCGGGGCGTCAGCCCAAGGCGGCCCTGCGCCAACTCCTGTAGCCGGCTCTTGGGATCCTTATCCACCACCTCGGCGCGGGCGGCGGCCAGTTCGATCTCGACCATCGGCATCACGAACCGGGCCACGGCCGCCAGCCCTTGGTCGAGGTAGAGCGCGCCCACGAGCGCCTCGAACGCGGCGCACAACGTCGCCGCCCGGCCGCGGCCGCCCGTCTCGGCCTCGCCGTGGCCCATCAGCAGCGCCTCGCCGATGCCGAGCTGCCTGGCGAAGCGCGCCAGCGTATCACGACGCACGAGCGCGGCGCGCAGGCCGGTCAATTCCCCTTCGCGCGCCTGGGGGAAGCGCAAAAAGAACGACTCGGCCAACAAGAAGTCGAGCACGGCGTCGCCCAGGTATTCCAACCGCTCGTTGTCATCCCAATCCACTTCGACGTGTTCGTTGAGATACGAACGGTGCGTCAGGGCTGTGCGCAGCAAATCCAAGTCATCGAACGCCAGTCCACACCGTTCTAAAAAAGCCCGTATGATCTCGCCTTCATCCACTGTTGCCGCTCCCTGCATGACAGACCTGTCAGGTTTTCGAGAAACCTGACAGGTCTCCCCAGACCGGGTAAAAGATACGCCGAGTATAACACACCATCGCGGCTTTGTCATTCATTCCCTCTGGTGTATAATGAAAAGGTATGATCAAAAGCCCCAGACCGAACGTGTCTGGGGCTTTTGACGCAACACGACTGACGCCGGCAGCCAACCGGCCTGCAGAGTAAGGATGGCAATGTGTTCGGTCTTTTCCGCAAAAACCCGGAGCAACAAGCCCAAGACCAGGCCAAGATCGAGGCAGCCTGGCAAAGACCCGGCAGGGGTTCCTGGGGCGGATCGGCGCTTTGTTCCAGGCCAACGAAATCACCGACGACACCTGGACGGAACTCGAGGAGTTGCTGATCCAGGCCGATCTGGGGGTCAACACGGCGCTCAAACTGGTGGAGCGGCTGCAGGCGCGCGTCAAGAAGGAGAGCCTGAAACGCGTGGCCGACGTGCGCGCTGCGCTGAAGGCCGAGATGGTCGCCCTGCTGCCCAATCCGTCGTTCGATTCCCTGGACGAACCGCGTATGCTCACCGTTGTGTTGATCGTCGGCGTGAACGGCTCGGGCAAGACAACCAGCATCGCCAAACTGGCGAAGTACTACCGGGCGCGCGGGCGCCGGGTCGTCCTGGCGGCCGGCGATACCTTCCGGGCGGCCGCGATTGATCAGCTCAAGATCTGGGGCGAGCGCGTAGGGCTGGAAGTGATCGCGCAGGCGCCCGGCGCCGATCCAGGCGCGGTCGTCTTCGACGCGATCCGGGCGTGCCAGGAAACCCGCAAGGCCGATATGCTCATCATTGACACGGCCGGCCGGCTGCACACCAAGTTCAACCTGATGAAGGAACTCGAAAAGATGCGCGCGGTGTGCGCGCGGCAGGTGCACAACGCGCCGCACGAGACGCTGTTGGTGCTCGACGCCACGACCGGGCAGAACGCCATCAGCCAGGCGAAGCACTTCAAAGAGGCCGTGCAAGTCACCGGCATCATCCTGACCAAACTGGATGGCACGGCCAAGGGCGGCATCGTCTTCGCCATCGAGCAGGAATTGGGGCTGCCCGTCCGCTTTGTCGGCACGGGCGAAAAGCTGGACGATTTCGCCGAGTTCGATCCGGTCGCATTCGTCAACGGGATTTTCGATTGATAAATCTCAGTTCCAACCACAAAGCATCCTGAGCGGAGTCCGGCGAAGTAGGCCGGACGCAGTCGAAGGATGTGGCCTTTTTTCAAGCGATCTTAGAGCTATCGGGCACGGCATCCTTCGACCGCGCAGCACAAACCGCTGCTCCGCTCACGCGAGGCGTGCCTTTACTTACGACCAAACCAGAAAGAGGAAAAATTCATGGACGCGATCCGAGAACAACTGAACACCCTGGCGGAACAAATCGAGATGATGCGGAGGCGTCTTTGACGTAGCGGGCAAACAGGATCAAATCGCCCGGCTCGAAGCCGAATCGGCCAACCCGGAAATCTGGAACGATCCCGCCGCGGCCAAAGCCATCATGCGCGACCTGGCCGGCCTGCGCGACCAGGTGCAAACCTGGAACAAGCTGTTGGCCGATGTCGCCGATGCCGGGCTGATGCTCGACATGGCCGTCGAAGCCGACGATGTCGCGGTCATGGCCGAGGTGGCGGCCGAAGCCGAGACGCTGACCAAACGCTACGCTGAACTGGAATTCCAGCTCGCCCTGAGCGGCCCCCACGACAACAACGCGGCCATCCTCTCGGTGCACGCCGGGGCCGGCGGCACGGAAGCCCAGGATTGGGCGCAAATGCTGCTGCGGATGTATCTGCGCTGGAGCGAGCGCCGCGACTATTCGGTCGAGATCACCAACCAGCTCGACGGCGAAGAGGCCGGCATCAAGACGGTGACGCTGGAGATCACCGGCCCGTGGGCCTATGGCTATCTCAAAGCCGAGCGCGGCGTGCATCGCCTCGTCCGCATCAGCCCGTTCGACGCCTCGGCCCGGCGCCACACCTCCTTCGCGCTGGTCGAGGTCGTGCCGATGCTCGATGACAACATCGCCATCGAAATCCGCCCCGAAGACATCAAGATGGATGTCTATCGCTCCGGCGGCGCGGGCGGCCAGCACATGCAGAAGAACTCGACCGCAGTGCGGATCACGCACATCCCCAGCGGGATCGTCGTGACCTGCCAGAACGAGCGCAGCCAGCTCCAGAACCGTGAATCGGCCATGAAGGTGCTGCGCGGCAAGCTGTTCGACATCGAGTTGCAGAAGATCGAAGAGGAAGAGGCCCGGCTGAAGGGCAAACACGTCGAAGCCGGCTGGGGCAA
>Ga0172375_10006115_pt1 | contig 17014 bp, 19 predicted proteins | sample LakKiv1m_FD_114537 | JGI IMG/M metagenome (GOLD analysis project Ga0172375, IMG submission 114537) | Freshwater microbial communities from Kabuno Bay, South-Kivu, Congo - kab_092012_11.1m | ecosystem: Environmental > Aquatic > Freshwater > Lake | place: Democratic Republic of the Congo...
ACAATTGCCGGAGGTCTGGCTTTTGGACTGGGTGGAAAAGACATCGCCAAACAACTGCTTGAAGAATTAAAAAAGAAAATTTCATAAAAGTAATCTTCCGCGCCAATATATAACCGGTCCGGTTATATATTTTTTCATTACTATTTCGATTATTCGAATAAACGAAATAGTAATAGTTTATTTTAGAAATGAATTGCTTTTTGTATCTCTAATTCTTATAATATACTTTAGCCTTTAAAGTAATTTTGGCCCTATCGTCTAGAGGCCTAGGACAGTAGGTTTTCAGCCTATTAACCGGGGTTCGAATCCCCGTGGGGTCACCCAAAAAAGACTCAACAATATTGGGTCTTTTTTTTGATAATCAGATGAGTGAGATTTCTTCCGATAAGTGGTATCGAAATCGTTTATTATATAATATTCAAATGTCAAACCAAGAGTCTTTTAACATTCTCAACTATGGTAAATATCATGGATTACTCCCTTTTCTTTTGGGACAGACTATTCCAGTAGAAGAAGCGTATAAAAAATTACTTCCTTTTGATGAAAAAAATTATATTGACGGAATAGGAGAGTTCATTGTGTCTCATAAGTTGGAGAATAAAAAATATCGTAGAAACTATCCAAGGAATATGGAAAAAGTTAGGGAAGAATATATAAGGAATGGAGCTGTCTTTGTAAGCTTGATATCTTTACTGAAGGATTTTCACGAAAAAGGATTTTTTATTCCTAAGATATTGCGTCCCAAACCAGAGGAAATATCATTTCCTCAATACGGTCCCAAATTACCTGAAGAAAGTTATTGGAGTATTTCCGATTCTCTTGAATTTTTATATTCGCTTGGATGTCCGCAATTATATATGTTTCATAAAACTGCTCATCTTTCTCAACTTCATAATAGTTCTGTAGAGGAGCCTTTCTTATCAAATCCACTTATCCATACTGAAGTATTTGTAACAGACAAAGTTAGAATCCCGCTTAAATTTTTAAATCGTCCAAAAGAGGAACTCCAATATATGATTGCTTTTCCTATGAAAGAATTATCCACTGCTCTGTTTGATAAAAAAATATTTGATCCTTTATATAACTTATATTTTGGAACTGTCGGCTATTTGTACTTACAAGTAGATGTCTTAAAAATAAATTTTAACTCCTTGAACCCAGATGAGATGGAAACTATTTTGAAAAAAACACAAGTCTTTCTTCCAAAAATAGTTAATAAATTAAGCTAAAAGAATTAAAAATGTGATCACCTATATGACATTTTTACTTAATTGTGCAATACACAGTGCGTCATTTATAAATGGTTGTACTTTTTGAAGACTTACTCTAATATAATCGTTTTCCCGTTCCAATTCTTCAGCTGAGGGAAAACACACAGCTCCCTGTGCAAGATCGTTCAAAATTTGTTGAACATTAATGCCAAGTTTTTCTGTTAGTCCAAGAATAGCGGCATATTTTATTGCCTCTGAAGCTCCGGATGATTTAGAATCAGAAGGAGCAGTGACTTTATCTTTTTTTTGCGAAATCAATCTAATTCGTTTTTCTGCTCCTTTTATACTATTGCCTTGTAATGAAGCTAAATCATTCTTTAGCTGTTCTTCTTTTTTTGGATTGCCTAAATTTAGCAGGATCTTCAACATTATCTTTCTTCTCTCCAGCATACCACCAGCTCCTCCTTCGCTTGTTTCTACTTCTGTCATTTCACAAGCCGCCTTAGTCAGTGTTGAAAGAAAAAATGAGGCTTCCAAGACATTTTTTTCTTTTGTAGTAAGTTTTAGTTCTTCGGCAACTACTCGCGCAAACATTACCTCACTTAATCTATCAACTGCAGCGTCTTTTATGCCGCCCTCTTTCGAATCCGTTCCGCTTGCTCTTGCAACAGGTCCATCCATACCATCAAGAATAGTTGCAATAATAAATTCGCTAATATTTTTTGAAGAATATTTGTGATCTTTTAATCGTCCGCAAACCCGTGCCATTATCTGCAGTTGGGATAAAGTAATATCATCCGCTGTCACTTTCCTTTTTTCTTTAAGCGATTTTTGAATCTCAGTGCCATTAAAAATACCGGATATGCCTCCAATGTACAGTAAATAGGGGATAAAAGGAGCCGCTGCTTTTTGAAAACGGCGGAAAAAACTATCGCGAAATGAAGCTTCTGCTGCACCCAAACCTTCTACTCTGGCCATAATATCGCAAATTATATAAAATATTTTTTAATTTTGGTATCTAAAAACAGTAAAAATTATTTTGAAGACTTAATAGTAGTTTTATTTTTTGAAGATACTATAAATACTCCGAAAAGAATTAGAATACCGCCGATTATTGTATTGGATGTAAGTTTTTCATTTAGCAATATCACGCCTGACAAAGCCCCCACCGGAATCTCCAGCATTGTTATGACTTGTATGATCTGTCCCTTTACCATTTTAATTCCTTTCATATATAAAAGAAAGGCTAGTCCGCCTGCCATCCAACCTAGATAAAGCAAAGGAATCAGGTTTGTCTTTATTAAACTAACTTTTATTGGCAGCGCTAAAAAAAACCAGATGAGAAAAATAAGAAAATATTGCCAAAAAGCAGCATAAAGCGGAGTCGTCTTATGAGTTAAAGATTTTGAACTGATAGCCATAGCTGAGTAAAAAAAACCTCCAAGCAGTGCAAATAGTGAACCATAAAACTGCTGTGGATCAATTCTGATTTTACTTGGATCAGTTACTATCAAAACACCAAGAAACGAAAAAATAATAGCAAAAAGAGTTTTGCTTTCAATTTTCTCATGCAAAAAAATTGCCGACAAGATGACGCTAAAAACTGGAGCAGTATAAAGAAGAAGGAGAGAATTGGCAATCGATGTCCTTTCCAGCGCAAGATAGTAAAAAAATATTGACAACCCTTGGACTAAAGCCATTAAAACTGTATTTACAGGGTAGCGAAATTTAAGTTCTTTTATTTTTTTAGAAAATACTGCAACGCCGATAAGAAATATCGAGGCGAAAAAAGCCCGGAAGAATAATATTTGCTGAGCATTAATGCCATGCGTTATCTTTACAAAATATCCTCCCAATCCAGTTAAAAGAGAATAAATCGTCAAAAGAACCAATCCGTTATTAATTGTTAGATTAATAATAACATATGGAAAAAAAGTTTACCTTTAACGTAAAATATTTTTGTTCTAAAAACAGCATAAAAACGAAATGCGTGATTTTATAAAATTGTATTAAAAGCGTATAATAGCAAACTATATGTCAAATGAGCGGATATTGTTTTTAGACGAAAAATATTATCATAGATATAACTTTATCGTTGAAACAATAGCAAAATGCAACGATTGTCATATAGAATTTACAGGAACTATGAGATTTACTACTGTTAGGTATAAAAAAGACCTTACTACACATCTTGATTATGATAACAATGGAACTTTACTACCATTCTGCTCAAATCACCATTTTAATAACAGAGGAGAAGACAAAACTAAAAATCATAATTTTTACAATTTATTTTTTGATAACACATCAATCGGAATACTCTCTGCTCATTGTCTAAACATGGGAGAATGCATTTTAAATGATAAATTTGTTTGGAGCTTAATACATAACTACAATCATCTAAATGCCTTAACAAAGTTCAAAAACGACTATCGATAAATCAGGCTGACAAAATCTGCTTTTTAGAAAAATTATTTTAATGTCCAAAAGAGCTAAAACAAGCTAACCAATCTTTGTATGCCTTCTTCCGCAATGTTTCTATTACAATATCCAGGCGAAGTGTAAATTAATACAGCATCATAATTGTCTCTATTTATCCCGGATTTTTTCAACCAATCGAAATAACTATTTGTTGTTATTGGTTCAAGCTTACCATCTTTAGTGTTGCAGAAGGATTTTAGTTGATCTAAATCAAAAGATAAAACGTGAGGCTGGTTTAGAATATTTCTAGCAAAAGGATTTGAGTATGAAAACGGGTTTATGGTACCTATGGACCATTGTGGTATAACAAAATAGGCAGTTTCACATCCCATCATTTCCTTAAAATAGCGAAAATCTGCCAAACCAAATACGTAGGGTAATAAAGCAGCGAATGTAGACGGTATACCACTAACTAAATGGCAAATTTCATCATATGTTTTTACTGGTACAGGCGAAAAACTTGGGTTGATACCAAATTCTGTACTTGTGTCATCATGATAATCTATCCAATCAACTATGGGTTTTTCGTTAGGTAAGTTATTTGTCACAATTAATTGAGCTAAGTGAACTGCTAGTTTTTGATGGTAATCGGAAATAATAATTGGCATTCCTTCTGAGCTAAGTAAGAAATAGTCGTTTTCTAATGTACTATTTTTATCAATTTTGTTTGAAAACATAACCTCCTCCGGAGAATTAATTTGAACTAAACGGTATTTTCTATCTTTAGCCTCATAAATTGTTGATCTGTCATTTACTGAACACTGCAAATCGGCGAGTGGTTTTCCAATTTCAGCATCATTTAATACTTTTTCAGGTTTAGCTTTATAAGTTTCTTGCTTTATTGATAATAAAGTAGGCTGCTGAAATTTTATGTCTCTTCTTATACGATATTCCATCGTAGAATTATCTGCAATATTTACAGGGTTGTTTTTTTCGCCAGAAAAATACAATTTTCTACGTCCAATATATTCACCCATAGCAAGAGCAAGTTTCCAATTTTCGTCAAAGTGAATAAATAGATCGCCTAGTCTAATATCCTTTGGTTCCTTATCAAAGCAATATTTAAAATCTGGTAAATTTAAGGTACGCTTAAGTGGATGTTCGTTTAAGTCTGCATAAATAGTATTACTACCTCTGAAATATTGCGACCATTCTGCTGTAGCAATATTTTCAGCAATCCGCCCAATAGTGTTCTCAGTATTTCTAGCCATAAAGAAATACTATTATACCAAATTACTATAGGTTTGCTGAATTTTAGAAAGTACTTCAAATTGCAAAGTATATAATACTTTATATGCACTAGCATCTTGATCCAATAGGTGATTTTGTTGATAAATATCAAGGAAATCCACCCCCCCCATTAGTTAAATCTTCTGAAAAAAAATACTAACTATGAGTTGTTCTTGAAATTACCATACTTAGGATATATAATATGCTCCATATGAAAGAAGCTCTAGTAAATACTGAAAAAGTTTTGGCTGCAGTTAGTGAAGGAAAAATTTCAGCACAGGATTTGGCAAAAAGATTGACACAATTTCTTAGATGTATCAGCGATAACCCTCCTAAAATTTCTGTTGGACACATTTATTGTAAAGCGCAACTGAAAAAAGTCGGAGAAAGGACTTTTTCTTGGGAAGGTGATTCTGAAATAATTAATCCTAATGGACAAATTGAAATACCGGAAAAATGCAAAACTTGTAAAGTTATGAATAAGGCTGCATCTCTTGTATCAAATACAATAGTATAAGTTAATTCAAGTTTTAATTGATTTCTTTCGATAATATTGAAAGGTATTTTTAGTAACAAGTTAATACGCAAGCTCAAATGAGTAAAGAAATTAGACCTCCAAATCCTGATGATATTAGAGTGGTAAATACAGCTATCAGCGAAGGACTGCTCACTATAATGCAAATAAGAGATTTTTTTATTTTCCATGGACCTGCATGCTACAGCTGGTATTATAAAAATATAAAACCTGGACAAGAAGCATGTGACGGTATTCGAAAAGGAAGGAAAATACCCATATTATCTATTACTGATAAATCTTTCCCTGATGAAAGTAATCTTATTCCTAATCCCTGCACTGAATGTCCAGTTTTTTCTTTTGCAGCTTATAAATTGGCTCAAAAAATAAAATCTTAAAAAAATTTGCAGTTGGTATATTACTACAAGCGGTAACATATTTCGAGCAGCTATCTCTTCACTACAAAAAAAGTCGTAATGTTATTTTTGTCATCCTGGAGATTTTTTGCAATTATTTTAAGACCATAAATTTTAGCCAAAGTTTTCGGTCCTAGAATTGCCGTATTTTTAGCGATCTTTCCTTTTGCCAATGCCCAGGCCGCTTTTGCTGTATCAACCAAATCGTTTTTGCCACTAATTAATTTGTATTTAGAATATTTTTTTGCCAATGTACTTTTGCACTGTCGAAAAACCTGCGGATGAGCCATAATTGTTTTAATTTTTTCCAAATTCACATCTTTTCTTTTCATTAAAAAATGCCGAATAAAAATCCCAAATTCAGCCACAATTTTAAATTTGTAGCGTGCCATCGCATAAGTCGATTCCTGCACAACGCCGCCAACGGCATTTTGAATCGCAAAGATACCATAATCGATTTTCCCTTCATGTAGATTACGCAAAACTTTTTCCGTCGTGTATAAGTATTTAGTTTTAATATTTTTTATTTGTGCTTTTTGAGTATAAAAATGCAAAGCCTCTTCATTAAAGCTACCTTTTCCTCCCTGAATTCCAAAAACCCAGTATTTTTTATCAACTCTTTCCGGCAGTAGTTTGGCATAAATTTTTTCATAAGCTTTGCCCAATTTAAGTCGCATGGGTTTTGTATAACGATTGTAATTTTGCAAATTTAAAAATAATTCCCAAGTATCGTTGCAGGTCTGGTTTTTTAACTCCAGTAATTTTTTTGCTCCCAAAGTGTCAATTGAAGTCGGTTGGAAATCAAACTCTTCCAACATCCTGCCGATAAAATGGGTAAGTCCTTGTGATTTAGCAGCCAATCGATCATGTTCTTGAGCCGAAATTTCAATTACGCGCAAACCTTTTTTTTGAAAAAAACTTTTCCAAAAAAGATAATTTTCCTCATTACATAAAAATTTATCCATTACCAATGGTAATCCAGCAAAGCCATTTTTACTGCTGTCCGGACCAAAAAGCGGATGGGTTAACAAAGCCTGAGTATTTTTACCGCGCAAATATTTCTTGAAAATTTTTTTCGGATATTCTTTTACAGAAAGAACGTCAATCAAAAGCTGATTACGAAAAAACTTATGATGTTCTTTTATGACTTTTTCAAAAACAGCAATCGGCACACAATAAAATATCACATCAGAAGAGTAAATCTCTGAAAGTGGAGTCTTTTTAACTGCGTGACGGTCATAGACAACAATTTGAAAATCATCTTTCAATAACCGGAAAAGCGTTTTTCCAAAACGGCCATAACCAAAAATAGCAACTTTTTTCATAATTACAAATAACTGTCAATATTTTTAATATCTGAGCAAAAACTAACACGGACAAAACGATCTCCGTTTTTTCCAAAAACAGTTCCCGGTGTTAAAAAAACTTGCTTTTCGTTTAAAATCTTTTCACTAAATTCCTCAGAGTTTTTATAGAATTCAGGAATTTTTGCCCAAAGATAAAGACCGGCTTTAAAATCAAAAATCTTTAATCCCAGTTTAACTAATTTTTCAGCAATAATTACTTTTCTGCGCTGGTAATCATCAAGCATTTCTCTATACCAATCATTGTCAAAATTTTCCAAAGCATAGCCACCCAGTTTTTGAAGCGCTATATTTAATCCTGAATCAAGCTGCGACTTAACTTTAGATAACGCTGCGATCAGATCAGAATTACCAACAATCCAGCCCATCCTGTAACCAGCAAATGAAAACGTTTTGGAAAATGAACCAATTTCCACCGAGACTTCCTTGGCGTTTTTTATTTGTAAAATACTGGGCGGACGCACTTTACTAAAATATATTTCCGAGTAAGCATTGTCGTAAATTAGCCAAACTTTTTTTTTAATTGCCAGATTAACTAGTTTTTCAAGATCGCTTAATAAAATTGTCTGTCCGGTCGGATTGCTGGGAAAATTAGCCCAAATACATTTAGTTTTTTTGCTAATTTTTTTTTCTAAATCAGCAAAAATTATTTTGAAATTATTTTCTTCTTTTAAATCGTAAGTGACAATTTTTGCCCCAAACATTTTGGCTGGTCCAGAAAAGCCAGGATAACCAGGATCAGGGATCAGTAGTTCATCACCTGGATCAAGTAACGTTAAAGCCAGATTCCCAATACCCTCTTTACTCCCCAGTAATGGATAAAGTTCGTTTTCACTTAAAACAACGTTAAAACGTCTTTGATACCAAGTTTTTAAACCCTGGCTAAATTCCGGTAGAGCACCATAGCCCGGATACAGATGACTATCAGGCAAACTTAAAAATTGTTTTAATTTTTCCAAATACTTTTTGCTTGGCGGAAAGTCAGGTGAACCGACTCCAAGATTTAATACCTTTCGGCCAGTTGCTTTTTCTACTTTTTTGATTTTTATAGCAATCGAGGAAAAGGCGTATTGGGAAATATTACTAAGTCTTTTTGAAAACAACATAACTATTTACTTTCAATTTTTAATGCTTCGTCATGAATTAAATTAAATATTTTTTTGACAAAATCAGTGTTTATTTTAAGTTCTCGTGCAGTTTTAACGCGGGAAGCAATGACCTCCTGCCATCTTTTTGTCTGCAGTGCCGATAACTTTAATTGTTTTTTTAATACCCCTATTTGTTTTACTGTTGTAAAACGTTTACTTAAAATTTGCAGCAGCTCTTTATCTAGAATATCAATTTGTTTACGTAAAGTTTCTAAAGTTTGCATAAAAAATAATAAATTATAAATTTTGGGCTTTGTGCCTTAAGTAATGATCCATCAAGGTAATTGCGGTCATCGCATCAACTATTGGTACAGCCCGTGGCAGTACACATGGATCATGTCGACCAGCAGATTGCATAATTGTTTTTTTCTTTTTATTAGTAACTGTCAACTGCGATTGTTTAATTGTTGCCGTTGGTTTAAATACTGTCCTAAATATCAGATTTTCACCATTACTGATACCTCCCTGAATTCCTCCGGAATTGTTAGTAAGAGTTTTTATTTGATTATTTTTAACAATAAATCTATCGTTTTGTTTGCTGCCTTTTTTTACCACTCCAGAAAAACCGGCGCCGATTTCAAATCCTTTTGCTGCATTAATACTTAATATTGCTTTTCCCAAATCCGCGGATAGTTTGTCAAAAACCGGTTCACCTAAACCAACTGGCATATTTTTTACAATAGTTTTTATTATTCCTCCGATCGAGTCGCCCTGATTTTTTATTACTTCGATTAGCTTAATCATTTTTTGTGCAACCTTCTTATCGGGACAACGTACAAGATTGCTTTCAATTTTATTTACAGTCACTAAAGAATCGCTTATATGTGTTTTTACGCTGCCAATTTGCTCTACAAAGCTTAAAATTTCAATATTAAACTTAATCTTTAAATATTTTTTGGCAACTGCACCGGCAGCAACTCTTGCAAGTGTCTCGCGCGCTGATGCTCTTCCTCCGCCGCAATAATCGCGAATTCCATATTTACTTTCATAAGTATAGTCGGCATGAGACGGACGGTAAATATTTTTTAAATTAACATAATCCTGCGGTCTTGCATTTTTGTTTTTAGCAATAAGTAAAATCGGTGTACCTGTTGTTTTTCCTTCAAATACACCTGAAAGAGCTTCTATCTGATCTTCCTCTTTTCTTTGGGTGGTAATTTTACTCTGTCCGGGTTTGCGCCGATCAAGTTCTTTTTGAATATCAGCAGTACTAATCTCCAACAAAGGAGGACATCCATCAATAACACACCCAACAACTCCTCCGTGCGATTCACCAAAAGTGGTAACTCTATAAAGCAAACCAAATGAATTCCCTGCCATAAAATTAAATTAATTTGTAAAAAATATTATTTTTTTAAATTTTCAACTAATGTCTTTCTCATTATCCCAACTGGTGCTTTCTTTCCTGTATAAAGCTCAAACTGGGCAGTTCCCTGATAAAGCAGCATTTCTAAACCGTAAATTACGGTAGCACCTTTTTTTTCGGCAATTTGCAACAGTTTTGTTTTTTGAGGTTTATATACAATATCAAAAATAATTTGGCCTTTATTAATACATTTTTCGGGAATCAGCATTGCATCTTCCCAAGGTTTCATTCCTATTGAAGACGCATTAATAATAATCTGGCTTTCTTTAATATCCTGCGCTTCTTCAATACTTTTTGCAGCGCAATGGAACTCATGAGCTAGTTTTAAAGCGTTTCCCAGGGTTCGATTGTAAATTTTCACCCTTGCATTTTTTTTCAATAAACCATAAACAATTGCCCTTGCTGCACCACCAGCACCAAGTACAGCTACTTTTTTATTTTTTAAATTAGTAATTTTCTCCAAAGGAATTATCGCGCCTAACCAATCTGTATTGTAGCCTTTAAGCAAACCATTTTCATTAACCACCGTGTTAACTGCGCCTATTTTTTTTGCGATTGGATCAATCACATCAAGATAGGGGAGAATCGCAACTTTATGAGGAATAGTACAGGTTAAACCTCGCCAATTCATAACCCTCATCGCTACGACTACTTTTGCGATATTTTCCACTTTTACATTAGCTCCTAAGTAAACGAATTCATTGTCAATTCCTAATTTTTTATAGGCGATATTATGCATCACAGGAGATAATGAATGTTCAATCGGATCGCCAATGATTAAACAGATTTTAGTTTTTGCGGAAATTCTCATTTTAAATGACTGATAATTTGGTTAATAATAGCTGGCGGTGTTTTTTCATCAGTAATAATAATTTCATCAGCATATTGTTCGTATAAAGGTTCTCGAAAAGCTGCTAATTTTTTGGCAGCAGCAATATTTTTAAACAATGGTCTCTGCGAGTCGTTTTTTAATCTTTTCACAACGGTGTCAAAACTGGTTTTAAGAAAAAACACTTGCGCATTTTCTTTTAAATAATCAAGAATAATTTTATTCATTACCACACCACCTCCAGTGGAAATAATTACCTGATTTTTTTTCCGCAGTTTTTTAGCAATTCTTATTTCCATCTCCCGAAACTTAATTTCTCCATCTCTAGCAAAAATTTCGGAGATTGATTTTCTTTGGGAAGATTTCAATATCAAATCATCCATTTCGATTAGTGACCAATGTAATTTTTTCGCCAATAATCTTGCCACAGTTGTTTTTCCTGACCCCATGTATCCAATTAAAACTATTTTCATAATAATTGAACTTCTAAACTGGTTAATTTTTCCCAATAATCGGGAAATGATTTATTGACTACATCTGGATTTGTGATAACTATTCCAGAAATTTTTGCGCCTAAAATAGCAAATGCCATTGCCATCCGATGATCATTATAAACTTCAATGATGTTTCCTTTTGGTTTTCCGCCAATTACCGTAATTGAATCTTGGGTAATTTCACTTTTAATATTTATTTTTCGTAATTCATTTTGCAAAGCTTGTAACCGATCGGTTTCCTTAATTCTTAAAGTTGCCAAACCAGTAATTTTAGTTTTTCCGTTTGCAAAAGCAGCAACGACAGCTAGTGTTTGAGCTGTATCCGGCATCAAACTCATATCAACATTAATTGCCTTTAAATTATTGGTTCCGGTTACTTCTATCCATCGACCTGAACTACTTTTATTGATCTGGCAACCCATTTTTTGTAAAATATCCGGAAATTTCACATCTCCTTGTAACGACTCAGGATTAATGTTTTTTACTTTTATCCGACTACCGGTAATTGCTGCTAGTGCCCAAAAATATGAGGCACCTGAAGCATCACCTTCGACATGGTACTTAGTTGGTTTTAATTTTTCCGATGGTAAAATTGCGTATTTTTGATAATTATTATTCATTACCTCAACTCCAAATTCCTTTAAGCCAGCAATGGTCATATCAATATAGGATTTTGAAATTTGCTTGCCAATAACCTGAATATTTAAACCTTTTTTTAAAACAGAACCAACTAGAAGCAGGGCGGTAAAAAACTGACTACTGATATTCCCCTGCATCGCCACTTTATTTTTAAAAATTTCTGACCCAAATATTTTTAAAGGCGGGCAGCCTTTTTTTCCAAAATATTCTATCTTTACACCAAGTTGATTTAAGGCAGAAACTAATTCGCCAATTGGGCGCTGACGCATTCTTTCTGATCCGTCTAAAATGATTTCTCCGGGAACTAGACTACAGATTGCCGTTAAAAAACGCATTGCTGTACCTGCATGACCAACATTTAAAGTCAAATTCTGTTTCTTAAAAACTCCACCATTGCCAATGACTTTTATACGATTATTATTTTTGTTAATTTTTACTCCTAATTTTTTTAGAGATTCGATCATTACTAAACTATCAGCGCTAACAGATATTCCAGAAATTATACTTTTACCTCTGGCTAAAGCTGCCATAACTAAAGCACGGTTAGTATAGCTTTTTGAGCCAGGTAAAATAATTGTTTTTTTTACAGAATTCGTTAATGGAAAAATCTCAATTGTTTTCATAATTTAATTCCCTAAATTCCGCCAGACGATGGCAAAGCTCTTCAAATTCCTTAATAGTCAAATGCTGGTCAGTATCTGTCTGTGAATGGCCAACTTCAATCAAAATCCCATCATATAAAAAACTATTGTCATCAAGTTTTATTTTCATCGCATCAATTACACCATCGACAATTTTGTGTCGCAACTTTGGACCAAAGGAATGTGACGGATCAAAAAACATTTTGCATCGGGAAATTTGTTTGACTCTTATAGCTGATTCATGTACGGGTAGACTTCGGAAATCTCCTTTGTTTTTTACATCTACACCACGTTGAATAAAAACAAGATTTTCACTGTTTTTTAAGTTTGCAAAATTCATCAAACCTAACCAGGTTTTTTCCATAGAGCTACTTAACCACTTTCCATTTTTTAATCCGATATACCAGTGATTGCGTTTAGCATAATGTCCCATTTTTAAAACCGGCCAGCCCAATTGATTAACTGCCGGATTCCAAATCAGCAATTTATTTTTTGCGATATGTTTCTCAAATATTGGCAGTTGTACTAAAGGACACATCACTTCTGTTGCCACTAACATTCCTGTGTCTTGAATTATTTTTTTAGCCATTATTACACTTGGTAGTGTCTCCATTTTTTTCAAAGGACTACCATTTAGTAAAAGGTCAGTATTTTTCATAAATGCCTCATAATCTATTCCCATACCAACACCATCCTTAGATAAGGCAGTGCGTGACTTTAGACCAACAACACGTGTTCCAAAAACGGCTTTTTGTTTTTTACCTTGGGCATTCTTAACAGTGATTTCAGAAATTCTATAAATGTCATTAAGATTATGCCTATCAATTGAGCACGGACCGGCGATTATTGTTAAATTGCCATTTTTTGTTAACATATTTTTAAAAAAAATAATAATTTACCACAACTAAAAAACCCCGCTCGCGGGCGGGGTAGTATTTTTTGTTGTGGCTTTTTTTAGGTCGTAATTACCATACTACTTACCGCCCCAGTTACGGGGTAAAAAAAGTAAAAGTAGCAATTGGTAATTCTAACCATAATATTTTTTATATTAACACATACTTTAAAAAAATCAAGACATTTTTATTTTTAACGGATGACGACAGTAATTTCTCCTTTAAAACTTCTTTCTTTTAAATCATTTGCTTTCCCATGAACAATTTCTTCAAATTTTTTAGTCAGTTCGCGGGCAATGCAGATCTCTGCTTCCGGATAAACTTCATTTATCGTTTTTAAGGTTTCATTAATTCTTTTTGGACTTTCGTAAAATATAAAAACCATTTCCTTATCAATCCCTTTAATTTGTTTCATTCGATTAATCGATTGAAACAAATGAGACTGTTTTTTGGGAAAAAATCCAAGAAAACAAAAATGTTGAGGATTAAATCCTGAATAAACTAGAGCAGTAGTGAGCGCGGTTGCACCCGGTATAATAGTAATCGGCAAATTTTTTTTAATACAAGTTTGCACCAACAAATAGCCCGGATCGGAAATAAGCGGCATTCCCGATTCGGAAATTAAAACCAAATTTAAATCGGCATTTAACCATTCCAACACTTTTGGTAGCAATTGAAATTCTTTTTCTTTATAATAAGAAATTAGTCTTTGGTTTTGATTGAAAGATAAATTAAAACGTTCTTTAATCGCCTGGATTAAATAACCGGCCGAACGCGTATCTTCAGCCAAAATCAAATCCGCACTAGCGATTGTCTGCGCTTGCCGCAACGACAGATCGTTAAGATTACCCAGCGGTGTACCAACAATATTTAACATATTAATATTTTAACAGACTTATGCTCAATCAGATTGTGGCTTTCCTAACCAACCTTATTATTGATATTATTGGAAAAACTGGTTATTGGGGTGTATTTGCATTAATGGCTGCCGAATCTGCTCTAATTCCTTTTCCCTCCGAAGTCACCATGCCTTTTGCCGGATATTTGGCTTCCTTAGGAAAAATGAATGTCTACATATTAATTTTTGTCGGTGCTTTTGCCAATCTTTTTGGATCAATACTCGCATACTGGCTAGGCTACTGGGGAGAAGAAACTTTTGTCCGCAAGTTAATTCAAAAATACGGAAAATTTCTTTTGATTACGGAAAACGAATATGACCGTTCGGAGCGCTGGTTTAGAAAATATGGAGAGAAAATTACATTTTTTTCCCGATTACTACCGGTTGTCAGGACTTTTATTTCCCTTCCGGCCGGAATTGCCGAAATGAACTTTGTGAAGTTTTGCATTTACACTTTTACCGGATCGCTGCTTTGGTCAGGACTTTTGGCTTATATCGGATTTGCTTTAGGAAAAAACTGGCATTCCTTAGAAGGCTATTACCGAAAATTTGAATATGTGATTATCTTTGCCGTGGCCGCACTGGCAATTTATTACATTATCCATAAAATAAAGAAATTGAAAAAGAAACATAAAAAGTGATATAATTATTGGTTATGTTTTTCTTAAAGTCCAGCTTTTCCCCGACAGGCGATCAACCTAATGCAATCAGTCAACTAGTAAATGGAATCAAGTCTGGCAAAAAAAATCAGGTACTTTTGGGAGTCACCGGATCGGGAAAAACTTTTACTGTTGCGAATGTTATTCAAAAACTCCAACTGCCAACCCTAATTATTTCCCACAATAAAACTCTTGCCGGACAACTTTATCAGGAAATGCGCGATTTTTTTCCGGAAAATGCCGTTTCTTATTTTGTTTCCTACTATGACTTTTATCAGCCGGAAGCTTACCTTCCTTACACCGACACTTATATTGAAAAAGAAGCGCAGGTCAACGAAACCATTGATAAGTTACGTTTGCAATCAACAACAAATATTTTAACGCGCAAAGACGTGATCGTTGTTGCGTCGGTTTCCTGCATCTACAACATTGGATCACCGGAAGAATATGAAAAAGCGGTTTTAATTCTTAAAAAAAATCAAATTATTAATGTTAATGAAATTGCCAGAAATTTAGTTGAACTGCAATATGAAAGGTCGGAATTTGAATTCAGACGCGGAACTTTTCGGGTCAGGGGAGAATATCTGGACATCTATCCCGCGTATGAAGATATTGGTATCAGAATTAATTTTCAGAATAATAAAATCATTGACTTTTACAATTTTGAGCCACTTACCGGAAAAAAAACAAAACCGCTTTCGGCAATTTATATTTATCCGGCAAAACATTTTATGGCCAATATGGAAGTGATTAAATCCGCCGAAAAACAAATTCGTCTGGATTTAAAAAAAGAATACCAAGATTTAAAAAACCGCGGAAAACTTATCGAGGCGGAGCGACTGCTCAAAAGAGTAAATTATGATTTGGAAATCATAAAGGAAGTCGGTTATGTGAATGGAATTGAAAATTATTCCCGTTACTATGACGGTCGCAAGCCGGGTGATCCTCCGTTTTCATTATTGAATTTTTTTCAGCAAGCTTATGGTAATAATTTTTTAGTCCTGATTGACGAATCGCATATGACTGTTCCCCAGATTCGAGGTATGTATAACGGAGACAGTTCCCGTAAAAAAACCTTGATTGATTTTGGTTTTAGGTTAAGAGCCGCGCTTGATAATCGCCCTTTACGTTTTGAAGAATTTTACCGGATCCCCAACAAAATCATTTATCTTTCCGCCACTCCGGATGAATGGGAAATTGGCCAATCAAAAAATGCGGTGGTTGAGCAATTAATTCGACCGACAGGAATTATTGACCCGCAAATCAGTTTGCGCCCGGCAAAAAATGAAATTCCGGATTTAATTAAGGAAATCGAAAAACGCGTGGAAAAAAAGGAAAGAGTTCTGGTCACAACACTAACCAAAAAAACCGCTGAGGATTTAAATGATTATTTAAAGGAAAAAAAGATTAATACTGCTTACTTACATTCGGATATTTTAACTTTGGAGCGCACAAATATTTTGGAGAATTTAAGAAAAAATAAATACGATGTTTTGATCGGAGTTAATCTTTTGCGGGAAGGTTTGGATTTACCGGAAGTAACTTTGGTAGCCATTCTCGATGCTGACCGAGAAGGATTTCTAAGATCAAAAACTGCTCTTATCCAAACTATGGGAAGAGCCGCGAGAAATATTAACGGCCAGGTAATCATTTATGCTGATACAATTACCAAATCAATTAAAGCGGCAGTCGAGGAAATTGATAGAAGACGTAAAAAACAGTTCGAGTATAATCGCCAACATCATATTACCCCCAAAACAATTACTAAACCAATCAGGGAAAAAATTGCTGAGGAAGAAAAAAGACAGGATTTATTTTTTAATGATAATCGAACGCTTTATGAATATGATGAGAAAATTTTACAAAAAATTAAACCGGAAGCCATGACTCCTTATGATATTAAAAAAACTGTTAAAAAGTTGGAATCGGAAATGAAAAAATCCGCCGAAGATATGAACTTCGAGCTGGCAATTAAACTGAGAGATAAAATTAAAGAATTAAAAAACTAATATGTTAGACACCATAAAAATAAAAGGTGCAAAACAGCACAATTTAAAAAATATTAATTTGGAAATTCCTAAAAATAAATTTATTGTTTTTACGGGAATTTCCGGATCGGGAAAATCGTCTTTGGCTTTTGACACAATTTATGCCGAAGGCCAGCGCCGCTACGTTGAATCTTTGTCCGCATATGCCCGCCAGTTTTTAGGAATTATGGATAAACCGGATGT
>Ga0172375_10006117_pt1 | contig 17011 bp, 24 predicted proteins | sample LakKiv1m_FD_114537 | JGI IMG/M metagenome (GOLD analysis project Ga0172375, IMG submission 114537) | Freshwater microbial communities from Kabuno Bay, South-Kivu, Congo - kab_092012_11.1m | ecosystem: Environmental > Aquatic > Freshwater > Lake | place: Democratic Republic of the Congo...
ATCCCACGCATCCCGCGCAGCCCACGCAGCCCACGCAGCTTCCTCCGCCGCGTCTTGCCACTCGTCACCGTACTCAGCTTCGGCGGTGAAGATGTCGAGTGCAGCGGTCAGCATCTCGCGGTCGTCCGGGCGCCAGAGGTCTTGTACGTGGCGGGCGCAATCGATGTTGAAGAGGTAGCGCGTCGTTGGGTTCCACTCCACGACCCGGCGCACGAGGCGCATCTGCTCCCACGCCGCCTTGCCGTGGCCCTCCACGCACGCGCCCCGGACTTCCACCTCGTACAGCTCGGGTCCGAAGTGGGCGAGCACTTCGATCAGGTCCCGGCATCCGTGGTATCCGCTCTTGCACAGCACCGGCTCCACCTTCGGCAGCCATCTGCCGGGGCGCCTGCCTCGTGGCATATAGTCTGTGTAGTCGCCGTGGCCGTAGGCCCCTCTGGCTCCGTTGAGTGTCTTGTATATGGTCGTCATGCCGTACTCGGTGCTCATTTGCCCTCCTCCTCGTACAGCCGGCAGGCGCTCCAAGAAAATCATGCCGCCACCCCTCCCCGCAGTTGCGCGGCCGCCTCACGGACGCGCAGTGCCGTCCTGGCCTGCACGCTCCGCTGCGCCGGCCGCGGGAGCGAGCTGCGGCTGATGCCCATGGCCCGGGCGATCTGCTCCAGTGAGAAATCGCGGCGGAGGCGGGCGATGAGCCGGTGCGTCGATCGTGCCGGCACGAGCGCGGTGCTCTCGGTCGGACGTGCCGACGGCCCGAGTGTCATGATCGCCTCGGAGATGTCGCGCCGGATCCGCAGGCGCCGTCCGTCGAGCACGTCGTGGACGGTGGTGAAGCCGACCAGGGACTGCTCGGAGATCGCGCGCATGCGCCATCCGCAAGCGATGAGGTGGCGGATGTGCTCCCGGGCCGGCGCCGCGTCGACGATGCGTGTGAAGCCCTCTTTCCTCTCGGCCTTGCGGAGCTTCTGGTAGTCGGCCCAGGCGTTGCAGCAGGAGAGGCACGAGCAGCCGGCCGAGTAGCGGGCGACGGTTCCGTGGGGCTGGAGGCAACGGCGCTGTGGCCGGGCGGTCATGCGGTACCAGCCAGAGTCACGAAGCTCCGCAGCTGCTCGACGTGATGCAGCGCCTCGTCTGCTTCAGCAACGCGGCCCTGCCAGTAGTCCCGGCGGTCCTGGTGGCGGATGAGCATGCCGGCGCGGTGCTCGCGCTCCTTGCGGATGAACGCCTCCAGGGCGTCGAGCCGCTCCACCGGTGCCGGCGGGAACAGGCCCTCCGTCGTGGGGTCGATCTCGGGACTCACTGGTCGCACCTCAGCTCAGTGAGACACGACTGGCACGGCAGCGGGCCGCCGCATACCTCGCACCTCGCGGAGCCGTCCGCGTCGGGAGAATCGATGCCCTGCATCGCAGCCTCCCCGTCCCTCCGGTGCACGCACGTCTCCGGCTCCTCCGTGCACACCGTGTCGCGGAGCGCGCACCACCAGTGACTGGGCAGCTCGTCGGTCGGGTGCAGGTACCAGGGCCGGCGATGTGGACAGGGAGTCATACGACCATCCACAGGGCGGCGCACACGGCGAGGATGAGGGCGGCAGTCGCAAGGGTGAAGACGGCCAGCGCCGCCACGTCCCAGTGATCGGTCGGGCGCGGCATCACGGCACCTCGCCCGTCTCTGGGTCGACGTCTCCGGCAGCGGCGGCACGCGCGCGGCGGTCGGCCTCGGCCACGCGGCGGTCGGCCTCGGCCATGAGCCGATCGATGAGGTCTGACGCCTGCGACCGGTCCAGGGCATCAGTCGACTCGACGTCGTAGCGCGACAGCACCTTGATCAGCTCAGCGTCATCGACCTTGCCGCGCTCTGCCTCGGCCGCGATCTTCGCGAGTTGCCTCGATGTGGCGCGGCCGGCGGGCCGACGAGCGCCGCCCTCGTCGCCGGAGTCGTCACCCACCGACGCGATGCCGAGCGCCGCCATGATGGCGAAGCGGCGCGCCGAGGTGATCGAGCCGCCGGTCTGCTTGTTGTCCTCGCCTGCCGGCAGCGCCAGCGGACCGAACTGGTACTCTTCGCCGGATTCGTGGAGCACAATCGTGGCGATGCGCACCTGGTCGCCCTCAGTGATCACGTCCTGCATGACGGCCAGGCCGTGCTTGGCCAGGACCGGGCGGACGTGGGCGAGAACGGTGGCGAGATCCGCGTAGGGGAACGAGAACGGCTGCTTCGACTTGTCACGCGGCTTGATCGTCGCGGTCGACGTCTTCCCGACGTCGGTGATGTCGCCCTGGAATTCGACCAGGGCGGCGGCGAGCGTCGAGGCGCGGACAGAGACTGAAGACGAATCACTCACTGGCGGCTCCTTTCGCTGAGAGCAACACGCGGTACGTCTGTTCATACACGTTACCATTTCCGTAACTGCGAGGCAATAGCTAGCGCCGGCCTGCGCTCGATGCAGGTTCAGTCCGCCGGCTTCCTCGCGCCGCTATGACACTTGGGACAGGCCACGAGCAGGTTGGCGGGATCGTTGTTGCGCGGATCGCCGTCGATGTGGTGGGTCTGGCAGACCGGCCGGCCGTTCGGCAGGTACTGGAGTGCCGCGCCGCATGCCTCGCACTTGCCGGCGGCGCGCCGGATCGCCTTGCGGCGGGCGCGCCAGTAGGCCGGGTCGCGGTAGCCGGCGCGGCGTGGATCCCGCGCGAGCCGGCCGGCCTCCCCGCGATGTGCCTCGCAAGTGGTCGTCCCCGGCTCTGCCGGCGCCGAGCAGTAGCGACAGGTCGTCGCGGACAGGCCGACGCGCGGCGACTGGCGGAAGACGCTCACCTGCACTGCTGCTGGGTGCAGCAGATCTGCCAGAACGGCGCGTTCACTACGCGGCGTTCACCTGGTCCAGAAACCGGCCGATCTCGAACATCATATCGGCCCTCTTGAACGGGCTCACGAAGCTCCGCGCCGGCATGACACCGAAGCCGTAAGCCCCGAGGCGATCGAGCCAAGCGACGCAGCCGATCACCTCCCCGGTTCCGCCATCGCGAACCGTCCAGGCCTTCGGCTCCGTTGCTGTCGGCTCGAACTCGAGATCCATGGTCATCAGCTCCTTTCGTGGACAGGCACGAACATATGTTCGTGCGGGGGATGAGAGAATGATACGGCGGTCGTCTGACGGACGAGGATCCTCACGCCTGCGTCCCCTCAGAGGCACCGGCGGAGACGCGGCGACGGTAGAGCTTCGACCTGGCTGCCCAGAGTTCGCGCTGCGCGTCGGCCTTCGCGATCTCCTCCTCGTGCACCTCGCGGAGCCGCTCGAAGTGACAGGGACCGCAGAGGCCGGTGCTCTTCACGCCGATGGCGCGCTTGCCGCACGACGGGCAGAGCTCGGCGTTGACGATCTCGACGACGCGTCGAAGAACGGCCGGCGTCTGCTGTTTCAGATTTGTTTCACACGATCTGCCGCCGAGCTCGATTCCGAGCCGGCACGCCTTCACCCTGATGGCGACGTGTGAACGACCGAACGCGATAGCGAGCTCCGGACCGCTGAGACGAGAGGCGAGGTAGCGAAGCGCCTCTTCCTCGGCGTGCGTCCAGGACCTCACTTGGCTCCCGCTTCCCAGTCGCACTCGAAGCACAGCACCACCCGGCCGTCGACGGCGGCGACCAGGTCGGACGAGCACTTCGGGCACCGGAGCGCGGCGACGACGGTATCGGTTCGGATCCGCTCGACCTCGTCCACGACGTCGGCCACGGTCGGGAGCTCGGAGTAGTTGTGAACCAGGTTCTTCACCGCCACGCTGACCTCGCCGGGTGTGACGCCGGCGCTGAGCAGGCCCATCGTGTAGGCCGCGTCACTCTCTGCTCGCCAGGCGGAGCGCGGGAAGGCCGCCGCCAGCATCTTCACGTTCTGCAGGATCCTCGTCGCGGCGTCCCGATTCGATACAGCGCCGACCGCCGGCGTCGATTCGGTGCCCCTCATCGCTGCCCCCTTCGATCCATTCGCGTCCGACCTGCAGGATGTCGCCCAGGCGGCCCGCGCCGGCGACGTCGCTGCTCCCATGCTCCTCACCGCTCGCCCACTCCGGCCACCGCGCCGCCTGATTCTTCGTCGGCTTCACGAGGAACGTGCGCCCGTGCTGCTGGAAGCAGTCGGTCGCGGCGCAGTGAGCCCGATAGTTCGCGACGGCCGCCAGGAGCTCGTCGGCGCCGGCGCCGCCGGTCGTGCGCCACCACCGGTACAGGCCCAAGGCGTCGGCCTTGCTGCCGAGCCGGCCCGAAGCCTCCCACCACTCCTCGAAGTCGCGCTCGAGCTCGCTCCGGGAAGGGCCCACATCGAGCGGCGCCGGATCCTTAAGAGTGACGGTTCCTTCTGACGGTTGCTCTACTGACGGTTTGGTGGTCACCGGTGACCACCTTGGGTGGCCACTCCTGACCACCTTGGGTGGCCACTCCTGACCACCTTCGGCGTCAAGGTGGTCATCCGTGACCACCTTCGTGGGCTCCTCAAGGTGGTCATCCGTGACCACCTTGCAGAGCGCCGGCATGGCCGCCAGCACGTCGGCGTCGATCCGGTACCGATTGCTGACGTAGGCGCGCCTCCCACCATCCGACACGACGCCCCCGGTCCGCAGCTTGCGCACGACGCCCAGGCTGCAGAGCTCGGCCACGTGGCGCCGCACGGTGCGCTCCGACATACACGACCGCTCGGCGAGGCGCCCATAGCTCGGCCAGCAGACCCCATCGGAGTCGGCGTGGTCGGCAAGGATGAGCGCCACGAGCTTGACGGGCGGCGGAGCCTCGAGGTGGTCGAGTACGAGCCCGATGTGCCGAACGCTCAAGGAATGAGTCAGCGGAGTGGTGTGCGGGGACGGGTGGTCTGCGGCTTTGGGCGCCGTCGTTCGAACTCCCTCTTGAGCCAGCAGTCGATCTCGCTGCGAATCACCAGCCTGTACTTGCCCACGCCTCCTCTCGGCACACTCGGCAGCGGATCGTCCCCGCGGCGCATCCACTCCCGCACCTTGTGCGCGTTCACGTGGCCGATGATGGCTGCCGCCTCCTCGGCGGTGACCAGTTCTGTCATGGGTACCCTGCCTTCTCGAAATCGGAACTGCTCCACGGATGGTACGGTACACCTTCACCTTCCGCAAGTCCACGCCAGATAGAGACAGCGTAAACGAGAGTCCATCCCGGTGACCCATGTTGCGCTGAGTGTAGACAAAGGGCAGAGACGAGGAGTACCATACCGTCGTGCGTAATGGAGCTACCGAAGGAGCAGCCCGTGCCACAACGCGACGATGCGCTGCGGGCCGAGCCCGTCATCAATCTCCCCCGATTCGGCAGCTACCTCAAGGGACTGCGTGTGCGCCAGGGCTACGAGGCTGCGGAGCAGCTCATCGAGACGCTGAAGACACAGCACGGCGTCGAGGTCAGCACGCGCACCATGTGGGCGATCGAGCGCGGCGAGCAGCTGCCGCGGCTCGACCTTCTCCTGGCCTTGCTGGTTGTCCTGGATGAGCGGCTCGACTACTTCTACCCGGCCTTCCGCGACGACATCGTCGAGAGGCTGCGCGGGCGCGACCTTTGAGACGCGAGGTCGGCTCCATCGTCGAGGAGGCGCCGGGCGTCTTCCGGATCCTGGTGTCGGCCGGGTACTCGAGCCTCACCGGGAAGCGCCGGCGGCCGAGCAAGGTCATCCACGGCACAGAGCGCGACGCTGAGATCGCCCTGGCGCGGCTCCTGCTCGAGGCCGGCAAGATGCCGGAGTCAGACGTCACGGTTGAGCAGTTCTGCGAAGAGATGTGGCTGCCCCACCTCGAGGAGAAGAGCCGGCGCCGGCGCACGATCGCCGGGTATCGTTCCATCGTCACGCACCACATCACGCCGACGCTTGGCGACACCTGCCTGCGCGACCTGACGACATACCAGCTCTCGCGCTGGCTCGGCGGCCTCAAGCGGGTAGGCAAGAACGAGACGCCGCTCGCGCCGGAAACGCGTCTTCATCACTACCGCTGCCTGTTCTCGGCCCTCGAACGTGCCGTCAAGTGGGACTTGATCGACCGCAATCCACTGATATCGGTCGACCCGCCTGAGACGGTGAGGTTCCGCAAGAAGGATGTGCTCACGAGCGAGGAGGCGGGCACGTACCTGGACGCCTTCGCCGGCCACCCGCTCGAGCCCATCGTCGTGGTCGGCATCGCCTGCGGGTTCCGCCGCTGCGAGCTCGCCGGCCTGCGCTGGTCGGACATCGACTTCGAAGCCGGCACCGTCGAGGTCACCCGCGGACTCCACGACTTCGAGGGCAGCGTCATCGAAGAGGATCCGAAGTCCGAGACGTCGCGGCGCCGGATCGCGGCGCCGGCGTGGGCCCTCGAGATCCTGAAGCCGCGACGCGGGATCGGACCACTCGTGCCGGAGAACGGCGCTCCGATGGCGCCCTGGCGTCTGACTGAGGAGTACGCGCGGCACGTCTCCGCCAAGAAGCTGCGCCACATCCCGTTGAAGAACCTGCGCCACACGCACGGCATGCTGATGCTCGACCGCGGCGTTGATCTACTGACGGTCAGCCGGCGCCTCGGCCACTCCACGACGGCTGTGACGCAGCGGCACTACGTCGACCCCACGGACCGCGCCGACCGCGCCGCAGCCGACCTGCTCACGGACCCGCGGAAGCGCGAGCCATCTCGTGCCACGAGCCATCCCGAGCCAACTCAATGACGGTAGCTAAACGCCGCAGACTGTAGCTGACCGCCGCTCACCGCGCGCGAAGTTCCGTCTGGCGTATTTGCAGGACCTTCTCAGATTGCGCCTGCGGTCTTGAAAACCGCCGAACGGGGTGACTCGTTCCGTGGGTTCGAATCCCACCCCCTCCGCCATTTGCAGGGAAAACGCTGGGGTCTTCGCCTTTTTCGACCACGTTTGAGGCGCCGATTCGCGCGCCATCTTGCGCCAAGCAGGACGCGGAGAAACGAAGTGCGGCCGGCCGTGGGAGCCAGTCACGGCCGGCCGCGAGCGCGCCGCTGGGGGTGCGAGCGGCGGCGCAGGTCAGCCTTCGACGCCCTCCTCGGGCAGAGGCGTTTCGGGATCGTCCGGACGCGGCAGCCGGCGCGCGCGACGGTCGCCCGGGTTGTAGTTCGCGCAGGTCGGCGCGTTCGCGCAGAGCCCCATGTTGGTGACCGTGAGGACGAGCCGCCGGTAGTCGCCCTCAACGGCCTCGATGCGCTTCTCGAGGCGCGCCTCGCGCTCGTGCCAGGTCTGCTCGAGCCGGCGCCACTCACCCTCGCGCACCTCGCCCTGCGAGCGCAGGAGCTCAGTCTGCTCTTTGAGGAGCTCGATCGTCTTGCCGGCCTCCGCGATGGCCTGCGCGCGCGTGTCGCGCCCGTCCTTCCGCAGCGCCGCATAGGCACCCACGGCGCCGGCGACGACGGCGATGGCGGCGGTAGCGATTGTCGTGAGGTCCACGTTCACGTCCAGATGATGAACGGCAGCCCGGCGTAGGGCGGCAGGTTGTTGTGGGCAGTCGCCGAGATTTGGTGCCACGCATAGCCCTGCGACCCACCGGCTTCGTCCTGCGCACCACCTCGCTCAATTCCGACGTTCGCAGCCGACGCCGTGACTGTCGCCTCGCCGCCAGTCGCGCCGGTGGCGTAGATTGAACCGGCGGCGACGTAGAAGCGGTCCTTTGGCGGGACGTTGAAGTGATCCCCATCGGCGGCGCCCCACGTGGTGCCGATCGCGGCGAACAGCGCCGGATAGTCGGTGCGAAGGTACGATGCGCCGTCGCACAGGAGCGACCCGGCCGGGATGGACGCGGCGGAGCCGCCCCACATCTCGACGATGCCGGTGCGACTCCCAATCGCGCCGAGCCCGATGACGTCCACGCCGTCCGTCGCCACCCACACGCTGCCGCCGACCACGGGACAGACGGAGGCGAACGCCTTGACGCCGGTGACGATCGTCTCAGAGCCGCCGATCTTCAGGCTGAGCGTGCCGTCGGAGGCGACGGCCGTGACCTCCGCCTGGCGCAAACGAAGGCTCGGCCCCTGGCCGGCGATGAGTTGTGCGATGTCGTGCATGTCCATCAGTACGTCACCGTGATCTCGCGTGCCGTCGCGCTCATGGCTTCGCCGACCCCGAGCGGGATGGTGAGAGCGTCGAGGATGTAGGCGACCTCGCTGCCGTCGGCCTGCTCGACGAGCACGACGTCCAGCGGCTGCAGGCCGGGGTGGACGACCATGGACCACGACAGCTGCTCGACGCGCCCGATGACGCCGGCGAGTCGCGTCTGCGCCGCCTGCTCGGCCTGCGCCTCGGTCGTGATGAGCGGGGAGCTGTAGAACAGCGGCGCCTTGCCGAAGGGCCCCAGGTAGTAGGTGCTGCTGCCTGGGTTCGCATCCCACGCCTCACCGCGCACCGGCACCTCTAGCTCGGAGCCCTCGCCGGTGACGATGACGCCGTTGTACGTTCGCTCCAGCGGCGAGCTCCGCGCCTCGTCAGTGATGATCGCGGCGTCACCCCGCTCGAAGGTGAACAGGGCCGCCTCAGGGTCGAGCATCGGCGCTGAGCGCACGCGAGCGACGCCTGAGGTGTCGAAATACAGCTCCCAACCGTGATCCGCGGCCAGTGAGACGGCGTCCGCCCACGGGTCGGAGCTCTCGCCGTAGTCGAAGACGACGTTGGCGCCGATCGTGTTCGTCACGGCGTTCGAGTAGATGGCCGTGACAACGTCGGCCCAGCGGTCAGCCAGCAGCGCGTTCAGTGCGTCGGCGAGGTTGGTCCCGGAGGCGATCTGGTAGGAGTCGGTCCAGCGGGCGCGACTCACCTTCGCCGAGGCGTCGGAGCAGGCGACCGACAGCTCTCCGCCGGCCTGCGTGCGGCTCTGCTGCGGCTCGGACGGGACGAACCTGCCGACGGGCGTCGTCACCTCGCTGCCGCCCACGAGCACGAAGCCGCGGGCGACCTGCAGCTGCACGCCGGGCGTCACGAGGATCTCGTAGATGTCGTCGTGCGAGAGGCCGGCGTCGGCGGCGAACTGCAGGGTCGCGTCGCGCAGACGGGCCCTGCGAGCGTCGGCGGTCACGCTGCCGCCGGTCAGCGGCAGCTCGGCGAGCTCCGCGCCGTCGGCGCTGTACGCGGTGCAGGTGGAGATGACTCGCTGGACTGGCGCGACGGCAAGCTCGGCGACGGTCGTCATCGTCACACGTCCGTCGTCGGCAGGTCGCAGGAGACCTCGGTGTAGGCAAGCACGTAGTTGCGTCGCGGACTCGACGCTGTGCCCCTGCGGACCCACGAAGCCGCGGTGATGCCGACGTACTTCGCGTCGCCGAACGCGGTCTCCAGAAGGACGAGCCCGCCGTAGGCGATGAGGTCCTCGGCCGCGCCGATCGCAGTCGCGCCGATGCAGCGGACCTCCAGCGAACCGCCCGCTCCGGAGACCATGCCGCGCACAACGACCGGGCGGTCACGGTACAGCGGCTTGAACACCGCCGACTCACCCTGATCCTCCTCGCCCGGACCTGCCAGCACCGCAGCGCCGAGCCAGTTCGTGCTCGGGTCCTCAACGGTCTTGAGGTTCCAGCCGGTGAGCGCCGGGCCGTCGTCCTTCTTTTCGACCCAGGCGGAGTAGTGCCGGATCCCGTCGGAGGTGAGCTCCATCGACGCCCGGGCGCGCCATGTGCTCTCGGCGCCGCGAGGAGCCTCGTAGTCGGAGCCGACCTCGACATTGCTCCCGATGGCGATCGCGACACCCGTGAGTCCGCGCACGTCGCGCCAGGTGCCGTCCGCGAGCTGGCGCTGCAACTCCAGCTCACCGGTGTCGGAGTCGTAGCCGGCGGTCGCCGGAGCGTTGACGGTGACGACCACGCTCTGCGCCGCGTCGTCAGCGACGCACGCGAGCGTCGGGTCGTCCGGCAGCACGAGGTCCTGCGTCCACTCGGCGCTCGCCTCCCAGTCGCTCCAGTACATCTGGGACCCGCTTATGAGGTCGCGGGAGGCGCGGGTGAAGAGCACGTAGTCGCCGTTCGGCAGCGGCACGTCAGGAGTCGCTGAAACCTCCGGCGTCTGGGCGCCGACTGTCGTCTCGGTGAAGCGGACGATCGTGGACCACACCGGCGTGACGCCCGCCGGTGGCTCCGCGCCGGTCACGTCGGCGGAGTCGTAGATGCGGAACTCCACGTCGCCGCCGGTGAGGAAGGTCGGCAGGCCGGACGGCAGCTGCCAGTCCTCGACCGTGAGCGTGAGCTCGACGGTGCACTCCGGCATCTGCGTGTCCTCCACCGTGCCGGCCGGCGCGCTGGGCGTGTCGCAGGTGACGGCCCCGAGGTAGTACAGGCGAGCAAGCAGGCGTGAGAGGTAGACCGTACCGGAGCCGTCGCTTTTCGCCTGCATCCCGAGAGCGTTTGCCATGGGCGACGGCGCACCGGCAAAGGCCGATCTGTCCGGGTCGATGCCCTCGTGCGCGAGTACCTCGTGGTCGGCCCACGATTCGGACATCGCAATCTTACCTGCGAGCTCGTAAGGGCCCGGGTAATTCTCAATTGCGAGTAGCGGCTGCCATTTCCCCGTTCCCCCGCTGCTGGTCTTCCCGCGCAGCAGACAGCCGATGGAGCAGAGGCGGCCTGTCGGACTGCTGGGGTCTGACAGGCCGAGATACGCAGTGAATTGAGAGTAGCCAAAGCACGAGATGTACGTGCCGTCGTCGCTGTCGGCGAGTGCCTCGTGTACTGTGGCCGCTCCGACGAGCGTGTGACTCCACGCGACGGTGGTCGCGTCTGGCGTGAGATCGTAGGTCGGCATCGTCTACCTCACAGGTACTGCAGTTCGACGGCCAGGCGGGCGAGCGCGGGCTCGACCCCGGAGCGCACGGCCCCGGTCAGCTCCGACGCGCTCATGGACCCGGCCCCATCGATGTGGACGACGACCGCGCCGGGCGCGATGGTGACGGAGCGTGCGCCGACCGCGGGTCGCGAGACGCCAGAAGAGGCCGGCTGGTACACGCCGCCGATTGCACCGCCGGCCATGCTTCGCGCCGCCGCGGCGGCTGCGGCGATGCTTGCCTCGATCCCCTCGGCGAAGCCCTCACCGACGCTCAGCCCGACTCCCGCGAAGACCTTGGACGGGCTGTTGATCCCGAGCAGCTTCTTCGCGGCGCCGGAGAGGCCGTCGATCAGAGCGTGCAGCTTCTCGGTCACCCAGTGCCAGGCCGCGACGATGCCGTCGCGCAGGCCGAGGACGATGTCCTGGCCGGCGCTGTACAGGATCTTGCCGGCGTCGCCGATCGCGCCCTTGATCTTCTGGTCGACGCCGCGCACCCAGTTGATGAGCGCCTGCAGCTTGTCGATCGCGGCTTCCTTCGCGTTGGCGAAGACATCCCGCACGTAGCCGACGACGGCGCTCACCGAGCGGACCGCCGAGACGATGCGGTCGCCGAGGCCAGAAACGAAGTTGACCACGGCATTCCAGATCGTCCGCGTGACGTCACGAACGCTGTCCCAGACGCCGCGCACGAAGGCGACGACCGTCTGAACGGCGTGGATCGCAGTCTTGATGTTGTTGATCGCCGTGGAGACGATCGTCTTGATCACGTCCCAGACGGTTCGCGTGACGGTCTGGATCGTCTCGAAGGTGGTCTTGATGATCGTCCACCAGCCCTTGACGTGCTCGGTGATGAACGGCCCTGCCCAGCCCCAGAACCACGACACGGCGGCGGAGACCTTGTCCCACAGCGCCGAGACGCCGGTGACGATCCAGTCCGCGATGATCTTGATCGCCTCCCACCACAGCGCCACGTGCTCTTTGATCCACGGACCAGCCCAGTCCCAGAACCACGAGATGCCGGCGGAGACCTTGTCCCAGGCCCACTGCAGGGCGGCGACGATCTTCTCACCGACGGCCTTGATGACCGGCCACACCGCGGCGGCCACGACCTTGATGTGCTCCCAGACGCCGATCCAGAAGTTGCGGAACCAGTCGCACTTCTTCCAAAGGACGATGAACACGCCGACGAGCGCGGCGATCGCGAGCACGATGAGCCCGATCGGGTTGGCGCTCATGGCGGCGTTCAGGAGCCACTGGGCCGCGGCGGCGGCCTTCGTCGCGACAGAGTGAGCGATCGTCGCGGCCTTCGCGGCGACCCACGCGGCGGCCTGCCTGGCGAGGCCGGCGAGGGCAAGAGCGGACTGCTTGACGAAGCCGGCAAGGCCCTTCGTCGCGGCGGCGATGCCGCGCGCCCACGTCGGCGCTGCCTTCGCCCCGTTGCCGAATGCGAGGGTCAGCTTGCCGGCCACACCGATCATGCGGCCGACGCCCGAGGTGAGCTTGCCGACGATGACCAGCACGGGGCCGATGGCGGCGGCGAAGAGGCCAACCTTGACGATGACATCGCGCCAGCCCTTGCTGAGCCCCTGGAAGTGCTTCGCGAGCTTGATCGCACCCTCTGCGATCTGCGTGAGGTACGGCAGCAGGATGCGGCCGAATCCCTCACCGGCGAGGGCGGCCTGGTTGCGCAGCCTCGCCATCTTGCCTGAGAACGTGAGCGTCGCATCACCGGTGCGCTCCACGGCGCCCTCTGAGCCCTGCAGCTGCCTCACGAGATCTGCGACCTCGAAGCGTCCTTCACGGATCGCCGCGGCCATGTCCGGGCCGGCGCGGGCGCCGAACAGTTCGACGGCCTGCGCGGCGGCTTCGCCGCCCGTCTTGGCGTTCTTGATCGCCTCGATCGACTTCGCCAGCGCCGCCGGCAGGTCTTTCTCGCCGGCCCTCGCCATGTTGCCCAGGGCGATGCGCAGCGAGCCCATGACGAGCTTCGTGTTGACGCCGGCCTTGTCGAACGAGCCCAGCGTGGCGATCGTCTCGTCGACTCCGAATCCCAGCTGACGCAGGGGAGAGCCGTACTTGTACATGTCGGTCGCCAGGTCGCTCACCGAAGCGCCGGTCTTCTGCGATGCCACGAGGAGCTTGTCGAGGAACCCGGCGGCCTCCCCCGACTTGATGCCGGAGTCGTTCATCGCCTTGGTGACCTCGGTCATCATCGGGCCGACGTCCTGCCCGGTGACCCGCGAGAGCGTGAGGAACTTCGTCGTGAGCTGCTCGAGCGGCCTGCCGGTGAGCCCGAGGCGCGTGTTGACGTCGGCGATCGTGGTGCCGATCGTCTTGAAGTCCTTGCCGGAGTTCTGAGCCACGTTGCGGAACGATGTCTCAAGCGACGCGAGCTGCTTCCCGGTGGCCCCGGTGCCGCTTCGCACCTGGTTGAGCCCCTGGTCGACCGTCTCGGCGGCGATGACCGACGCGGCCCCGAAGGCGAGGATCGGCAGCGTCAGACGCTTGCTCCACAGGGCTCCGGTGGCGGCGGTACTGGCGCCGACGCGGTTCATTCCGGCCGCCGCACCGAGCATGCTCGCCGTCACGGTGCTGCCGGCGAGCGTCGCCTGCTTCTGCATCAGCGCGAGGTCGCGCGTGGCGCGCTTGGCGCCGGCGCCGTTGTAGGTCGTGAGGATGCTGACGACGACGCCCACTACCTGAGCCTCGCCGTGTACTCGGCCTCGACGGCCTCGACCTCGGTCTTGATCGACGCCAGCGCGGATTCCTTGCGCTCATCCCACGCGGCCCAGAGGAACCGACCGGTCGAGCCGTACCTGCTGTTGAGGGTCGCGATCAGCGACTTGGTGCGCGCGACGTTCTCCGGCTTCGAAGAGCGCACGCCGTCAGCAAACTCGAAGATCGCGGCGAGCACGCCCGGAGACGACGACCACTTCTGTCCCGGCGAGACGCTGCCACCGGATGCGGTCACGGACTTGACGAAGCCGGTCGCCTTGCTGCGCGTGCGCATGCGGTATGCGGATCCGCCGGCGCCGGTCCTCGCGAAGCTCGCTTCGGCTCCGCTCTTGAGGTCGCGGGCGACAGCGTTCAGCCTGGCATCAAGCCGCTTGAGCAGGTCGGGCTCGAACCGCTTGAGGAGAGCGCGGGTCTCGACGAGTCCGGTGACGTTGACCGAACCTGCGCCCACCTCATCCCCTCCGCGTCAGTCGTCTGCCAAGATCGGCGATGCGCGCCTCGCGCGCGCCGCCGTCGTCGCTGCGTTCCTCGTAGAGCATGTCGGCCATGGCGTGGAACACGCCGGGATTGTGGCGCGAGACTCCCAGGAGCTCGCAGAGATCGCCCACTGGCTGCATGGAGTCGAGGGCCACCCGGGCTAGATTCCGCTCGGTGGCCCGCTTGATTCCCCCGCCGCCGACTCCTCCGCCTGCTCCGCGTCGTCCGGCATGGTCACCATGGACAGCCATTCGAGCCAGCCGAGCTCGGCGCCGCGCAGCTTGCCGCGCTTGGCGCCGAGGTACACGGCGTAGAGGCCGGAGCGATGCTCCCGCGTCTCATCGACGGCGGCCCGTGCGGCGCGGAACTCGTCGCGGTTGAAATCCAGCTCGGCGGCGGTCAGGCCTTCGCCCAGCTCGGGCCTCGGCGGATACGGGTACTCCTTCTCCGCCCAGTCCGTCGCCATGATCGTGTCGCCGATGCCGATGAGCACCGGCTGGCGCTCCTCCGTATCGACGTAGATGACCTCGAAGAGCGTGCTGCCCTTTGCCATTTCCTACCCCCTGGGTGAGTCGAATCAGTAGGACGCGTGCTCGTTCACACCGGTCGCCGTGAACAGGTCACCGGCGGTGCCGTAGCAGCGGCCCTTGAGCTTCAGCTCGGCGGGCCCGCCCTTGGGCTCCGCCTCCGGCTCCTCTGTCGTCCACGCGATCTTCGTCGCGGCCAGCTCGAGCGAGTCGGACGACGCGGCGAACGTGAGATCGGCGGATCCGTACGGGACATCCTCGGTGACGGACGTACCGTCGACCGCTCCGGTAAGCAGCAGCCGCACCGGCAGGAGGTCGGGTACCCGCACGGTCAGCTCGATGTCGATCTCCGGGTTGCCTTCCAGCAGGTCGCCAGCCAGCAGGTCGCCGGAGTAGATGTCGGCCGTGAGGTTGCGCTTGACTGCAATCGAGCCGCCGAGGATCTCGGCGTCGCCGTCGTACTCGGAGCCGTCGAGATCGATCGCCGCGGTCTGGAGGTGGATGCCCTTGAGGTAGTCGAGCTCCGCCTCGTCGAGCACGGGCACGTAGTCCTCCTCCGAGTACTCTGCGTCGATGCCGGCCCACGTGGTGGTCACCTTGATCGGGTCGTTGCCCTCCCACTCGAACTTGAGCTCGTCGAGCTTGCAGTCGGAAGCGGCCTTGCGGTCCGAATCCTTCTTGCCGAAGACCGTTGCCCACGGGAGCGTCGCGGCCGGCGTGACGACGTGCGTGTAGGTGCCGCCGCCGCCCGCGGCGGCGCCGCCGGCGAGGTTCGTGGCGGCCAGCTCGGTGACGACGCCGGCGCCGGAGTTGCCGGGCGCCACGGACGCCGTGATGAGCGCCTTCGCGTCCGCGTCGGCGTTGATCGCGTTCTTCACCTGCGTGGCCGTGGACGTGATGGCGCCGCCGGAGCCGGTGGCGAGGTTCACGGTGATGGCCGAATCGGTGACGTCTACGGAGAGCTCGGCGTCGTTCGCGCTCGGGTCATTGAGCTCGACGGTGATGTCGTTCCCGGCCGTGCCGGCCGTCTTGGCCAGGAAGGTGAGGTCGTTGTTGACGCCGACGAGGGCCGTCGTGTAGACGGCCGCGACCGCCGGCGCCCCACCGCTCGAGTCGCAGTCGCCGAGCGCAGCGTACAGGAGGCCGACGATCGACTTCGGCCAGGCGCGCGTCTCGTAGTCGGCCACCGCGGCGGCGGACGAACGGTACTCGCCGATCCCGCCGACTTCGGCGGAGGTGAGTTCGTCTTCCGTCTGCTCGAGCTCGAAGGTCACGAGGTTGCCACCGGCGACCGGACCCCAGAACGCGGGCTGGTCCTCGGCGGCACCTTTCGCCGCCTGGATGGCGAAGCCGGCGGCCGACAGTTTCAGGTTCATTCGTACTCCTTGTTCAGCGTTGCCTGCTTGCTCATAGCCTCATTGTCCCGGCAGCGTCACCAGCACCGGCACGCCACGGCGAGCGAGAGCGCCACTTGTCGGTTGGTCCCGTCCGTCCCCTCCTCGAGCCGGTACTCGGGGATGTCCCAGGCGGGAACGACAGCGGTGAACGCCTCGGAGCCCAGTGCACGCTCGACAGCGGCGGCGAGGAGCTGGATCGTGTCGCGCACGGCGGTGAAGTCGTCCGCCGCCTGCGCGTAGACGATGACGTTCAGGCGGAACGTCTCCGCAGTCGGCCCTCCGCCGCTGAGCTCCTGGGAGAGAGCGCCCGTGGCTTCGCCGGTGATCCACACGTGCTGCGGCTCGATGTCCACCGGGTGGCCGATCCCCTGCGCGACGTCCAATAGGTCGTCTTCGTCGCCGAGGGCGCTCAGCAGGGCGTCCTGGGCCGCCCACAGGTTCAGATCCTCGATGACGCCGCTCATCCCGTCACCGGCTTGTCTGCGCCGAGGAGGCCGATGATGGCGTCGACGTCGGGGATGCCGGTCTTGCCGGTCGCGTCGGCCTGGCTGATCCGGTAGTTGCCGAGGTCGGTGCTGAGCGCGGTCGCGCGAGCCGGGATCGTCGACGGCTTGGCGTGCTCGGCGGCGAGCATCATGACGGCCTGCCGTGCGAGCTCCACGGGCTCGTCGAACCCGTGGACGTAGCTGACGACGATCTCGGCGCCGGCCGGCCACGTGGCAGCGCGCTCGACCACGCCGTACTTGCGCGTGACGAGCGCGGCAATCTCTTCGGCGGTGAGCGCCACGCCGTCGATCGTCGCGGCGGTGACGGGTCGCACCTCGACGGAGCGCGACAGGAACAGCCACGTGCTGCCGGTGCCGGTGAGCGTGTCGACCACGGCGCGGGGAACGTAGGCCACGCGGGCGGCCGTCTCGAACCACTGCTCAGCGAAGACGCGCGCGGCGTCGAGCTTGGCGTCCGTGTACTTGGTCTCGTTGGCGAACTCGACAGGGTACTCCGCGCGAAGCTCGTCGACCGTGAAGTAGGCGAGCGCGGCGCCGATCGGCGTGCCGGTGCCAGCCCCACTCATGCGATCACCTC
>Ga0172375_10006118_pt1 | contig 17008 bp, 15 predicted proteins | sample LakKiv1m_FD_114537 | JGI IMG/M metagenome (GOLD analysis project Ga0172375, IMG submission 114537) | Freshwater microbial communities from Kabuno Bay, South-Kivu, Congo - kab_092012_11.1m | ecosystem: Environmental > Aquatic > Freshwater > Lake | place: Democratic Republic of the Congo...
AACACATGCCCCAACTCGTGCACCAGGCTGAAGATATCCCCCTGCTCAAACACCTGAATGAGAGCCCGCCCATCCTTCGCGCTGAAAGATACCATCGCCCGGGGATTGTTCTTCCCCTGAGAGGCTGGTGCTATCTGCTTTTTAGCACCTTGAAATAAACCCAACTGCCCGTTACCTTCATCCACCTGCCCGTTACCTTCATCCACCTGGTCAAAGAAATCAGTCTGTGCCTTGCGCAGTTTTTCCTGCCATTCAATGAATCCCAGGTCTTTGACCGCCTGGCTGTAGATCTCACCTGCCTGTAGAATGCGTGGGTCGCTGCGCAGTACAGCCACATCATTCAGTTTGCGATTAACCTTCAACTCAAAGTCTGCGTCATTCAATTCAATCATCAGCAGTTCAGATAACGTCCGCATGGATGCTTCCCTGCGATGGTTCGCATCTGCTAAATCCATCTGGTACTTCATCTCAGGGTTCTGGAACATGCTCATTTGCGGGTCACTGCCGGGCTGCGCAAACCGGACCGTGTGTACAGCGGTCGGCGTTTCTTGCTGCTGGATATAATCGGAAGCCTCTTTCTTGGATCCAAAAGTGAGTAGCTGCTTCTTCGTAGAACTCGGGTCGAACACTGGCGCGTTGTTCTTGCTGATCAGGTATCTCCCGTTGGGATCTGGGTAGATCACAAACTCGTCCCTGTGTACGCGCGTATGTCTGCGCGTCTTGTACAGGTTCTCCGGGGGTTGCATCGTAATTTGTTGAAGCGCGGCTCGTCCTGCCTGCACGCTATACCATTCACCCATCGCGTTCCAGAGTTGATAATATCCTCTCAGAGCGTTCTGGTCAGAAGCATCCGGCATCGTCAAAGTAATCCGTGGGTGCTCATTGATCCAGCGATCAATCACCGCTTCCTCGTTCTGAATTCCAGCAGCCCGAGAAATGATCTCACCCGCGCGTTGAGCGCGTGCGTCGAATCCCCTTGCCATATCCTGAGCGGATACCACCTGCGCCAATCCGTTCTCATTCGGCATCAGGAATTGAACCTCACCCCCCTCACCAGAGATACCCATAATTCGCGTGGCATAGTACGCGTCCCGTGTCGCTTCGTTGGGCGACCACCCTTGCTGTCTAGCCCAGCTATCTGCAACCTGGTCGGTAAGTACCATGGCAGCATGGATCTGCTGATCTGTGGCGTTGGGGGTGGCTTGCCGCATCTGCTCTTCCACCGTGCGCCGGTTCAGAAGACCCAACTCCTTGATCCTTGCCTGCCGGGTCGCCCTGTCCCCGATCCCTATAATCTCATATGCCTGCTCAGCCAGTGAGATCGCAGCCGGTGCTTTCGCCACGGGTGTACTGGGTTCGTAGATCTCCGCGGGTTGTCCGTGCAGATCAACCCCTAATTGTTGTCTCTGATTATGAAATTTCTGTTTCGCAAGATCAATTCCTGGGACCTCCACATGCACCTGGCCAAATAAATAAAAGAACATACAAAACCTACCTCACCAGGCTATGGGCTATTTCAATAAGGCAGATACGATCCCTCAGGAATATTCGACCAATGAACGATAAACAAGTGCTTGAGAAGAAAACATACAGATCGTTGGATATTAACCATGTATTAAGGTATAATCAGTTCGGTCTATTACCATCATGGGTTCATGATGGCATTCAATGGAGGACGTATCCAAACATCCGGGTGATTCTTGCACAGGCAAAACATACCTCGGTGCGCTAGCGTCCACCGAGGTTTTTTATCCCTTTTGAAGGGAGGTGAGAGAAAATGGCAACAGTAGTTATTCGACCCAACGAATCGCAGGACCAGCTCCTGCGCCGTTTCCGTAAAAAAGTTGTAAAAAGCGGTGTGCTCAGCACAGTCCGCCGAAAACGCTGGTTCATTTCTAAAAGTGAACAGCGCCGCATCGAAAAGAAGAAAGCAACCCGCCGCCTAAAACGGCGCTCATTCACCAGAGAGTATGATGTGGCGTAAAAAGAGATCTCTGGTCCGTTCAGATCAGGGTCGGAGGGTGTATGGCGAAAGAAGAAGATAAGATACAGGTGGATGGCAGGATCGTAGAAGCCCTGCCAGGTACGCAGTTCCGTGTGCGCCTGGAAAACGGGCATGAGGTTCTTGCTTACCTCTCCGGCCGAATGCGCAAGTACTACATTCGTATTCTGCTGGGAGATCATGTTCGCGTGGAAATGTCCCCATACGACCTGACCCGCGGGCGGATTGTGTATCGCGCCAAGAAACCGAACGAAGCCCCGATCGAAGAATGATTGGCTCATAAATACCCCTTCCAGAAACATGCGAAGGGGTATTTTCTTGTGCCTTGAACCAAAAGAGGCTGACCGGTTCGGTCAGCCTCTGTTACATACGAATCAGACCATTTAGATGAAGATGATCTGAGCGCCGTCGGTCATATCCATAAAATCACCGGCAGTCACGATATCCTGAACGCCATCAATAAAATCTTCTTTCTTCAGCCCCATCATGTCAACAGACATCTTGCAGGCAAAGAGTTTCGCCCCGCCATCCACCAGCATCTGCAGGTATTCGCGGACGGGCGGAACTTTGAGGTCTTCCATTTTCTTGTGCATCAGGTGGGTAGCAAATGCAGTCATACCGGGGAAAGCGCCCATGAACTGCGGAATGCCGATGTAACCCGGTACGCCCATCAAATTCATCTTCATGCTGGAATTCGCAACGGGTGGGATTTCAAGGTGATCAACGCGAGCTTTGTTGATCATATCCATGCCCCAGAAAGTGAAGAAGATGGTAACTTCAATACCATTGCCCAGAGCTGCCCAGCCCATAACCAGAGCGGGGTAAGCCATATCCAGGTTGCCCTTCGAGCAGATAAATGCAATCTTGCGTGGTTGTTCTTTAGCCATTTCTAAATCTCCTTAGATCGGTGATCTCAGCTTCTGCCGCAGCAGTTTTATACACAGCCTTCGGGCTTCTTCAGGCCAGCAATCTTGGCGACTTTCTTCGCCGGGCCTTTCGGGAAGAGGGCAAAAAGGTCTTTGGTGGTGATTGCGGCACCATCCGTGATGGTGCGCAGGGTGGGAGAAGCACCACCGGCAGAGGCGGCACTCTGGCGGGCGAAATCGATCACCTTCCAGTGTGTTTCAGTCAGTTCTTCAAGACCTTCTTCTTTTGCAGCTTCCACCGCGTACTCCTTGGTCCAGGTAGCGGGATCCAGCAGGAAGCCTTCATCATTTACTTCGTAAGCTACGCCTTTTACCTTTTTTGTTGCCATTCTTTTCTCCTTTCAAGAGGTTGGAAAATGATTATTTCTTTTTACCGGCCATACTGAACTGGCTGGGAAGCGGAACTTCAATACCCCGCATCATCAGATCCCAGTACAGATAGCGAAAAGCCAGTTTACCAATGTGATTAATAGTCGATTCACCCAGCAGGGTGAATGGCCCTACCAGAGGCATCGGGTACATACCCGGCAACGGTTCCTGGTCATAACTGAAATCGATCAAAGTTGCCTTATTAAAGCCGGTTTCAATGTAACATGTGGCATGCCCATCAAACGTACTGTGCATCTCTTTACCGTGGATATGAGCCAGCATGTTTTCCACGACGGATTCCATCTGGAAGTGGATGGTAGCACCAGCTTTTGACGCGGGGATATTGGTGGCATCGCCGGTTACCCAGATATTCTGCCACTTGGTGGATTGCAGTGTGTGTTTATCTGTGGGGATGAAATTCAACGCGTCGCCCATGCCGGAGCGTTTGATCAGGTCCGAACCTTTATTGGTCGGAATGGATATCAGCAGGTCGTATGGTACTTCCCGTTCATCATAACTCTTAATAACGTTATGGACCGGGTCGACCTCGCCGATGTTATAGTCTGCTTCGATTTGGATATTCTTCCGAGCCAGAAGTGCGCCGAGAGCCGCAGAAGCCTTGGGTTTGGTGAATGCACCCGGCAGGGGAGTGGCGTACACCAGCTCCACTTTATTGCGAATACCGCGCTGGGTAAAGACCCAGTCTGCCAAAAAGAGGAATTCCAGCGGGGCGACCGGGCATTTGATCGGGTTCTCGACGACGTTCACAACCATTCGCCCGCCTTCCCAGCGATCTAAAAATTTGCGCAGAGCAGCCGCGCCGTCATAGGTATAGAAGTCAAAAATATTCTTGCGCCAACCTTCACCTTTCAGACCTTCTGTTTCTTCGGGGTGAATATCGCAGCCCGTGGCAACGATCAGATAATCGTAATGGATCAAACGGTGATCCAGCGTTAAACGAACCTGATTGGCGTCCGGTTCAATGAGCTCGATATTGGAGATGATGTATTCAATTCCAGCCGGAATATACTGCCGGTTGTTTTTGATCACGTGCTTCTCCTCGTATTTACCGAAGGGGATGAAGAGGAAACCAGGCTGATAATAATGTTTGGTATCCTTGTCAACCAGAATGACCTTCCACTGGTTCTTATCCAGTTTACTGGCCATCTTCTTGGCAATCATAGTTCCGGCGGTACCTGCACCTAATACGAGTAATGTCTTCATACGTTCTCCTAAAATTGGGTGAGATTAGCGATCTTTTGCAAACGGGAGATCAACCCGATGCGTTCATCAAGGATGGATTGAACAGCGAGGGCGGCAGCTCGCGGCCAGGTTTCGACCGCAGCTCGCCGGTCAGCGGGTATGGTCGTTACTTCGGTCACCTGATCTTGCAGTTGCCCTGCAGATAGCTTGTAACGGGCGGCCAGTTTTTCTACCCGCTCACTTTCTTCATATCGATCGGGTGTCAGCAGGTAAAAACCCCCGGTAATGAAAGCGCCGATCTGCACCCCCTGGTCAAATACCGGAGCGGCAGAATAGTTCAAGCCGGCATGGCAGGTGAAAACCTGGCTGCGTTCGCGGCAATCGCCAGCCATCTGGCGCCAGGCCGCGCGGCATGCTGCCGCCCCCGACGTGCTGCTGTTAATGGTAGCACAGAAGCGGCAGGGTGCGCTGATGGTGGTCAGCGGCATGCCTTGCATGTCTACCACCAGAGCTGTCATCTGGCTGATATTGGAATAAAGGTTCTGGATAGTCTGAATACAGTGGACCGGCAGTGGGGTAGAAGTCTCACTCCCTGGTTCAGCCGGCGTGGAGGGGTTCTCGCTGACAACTCCTAGCAGATTTTGTACATCCGCCTGGCTGAAACGCCACTGGTGGCCGATCTTGACACCCTTCAGGCGGCCGTCCTGCAGCATGCGGTAGATCGTGATGCGATCCACCTTAAGCAAGTCCTGGAGTTGTTTTACAGTAAAAAAGTCTGTCATATGAGTGATTAGTGTTATAAGATGTTATAACAATTTCTAAAGGTATTATACCATGTTATAACAGTTTTGGCACTGTCAAGGAATTTCCCTCCTCATTTTCCAGGTTTGGTAGAATCCCCCCTGGGTTCGATGTTCAGCACCCTCGATTTCTGCCAGTTGCGTATATTTTGCGATGGGATAGTAGAGATAAAATAACCATTAAATGAGAGTCGCGAAAATCTATATGATATTTCGCCTAACGTTATATGACGAAATATACTAAAATCAATCTATAATCAGGGGTAATGTTACCTGTTGAATGTTGTCTAAACAAACCGTAATCGCCCTGCCTGGCAGGTCGCGGATATCCTAAACAATGGAGCAAACCATGAAAAAGCAAATGATCACCACAGACGCCAACGAGGCGGTTGCCAGCGTTGCGTATAAGTCGAGCGAGGTAATTGCAATTTACCCGATCACGCCCTCATCCAGTATGGGGGAATTTTCCGATGCCTGGGCGGCGGCAGCCAAACCTAATCTGTGGGGTACTGTTCCCACGGTAGTGGAAATGCAGTCTGAAGGGGGCGCTGCTGGTGCTGTCCACGGAGCTTTGCAAGCCGGTGCGCTCAGCACGACCTTCACGGCCTCGCAGGGTTTATTGCTGATGATCCCCAATATGTTCAAGATCGCCGGCGAATTAACTTCCACAGTGTTCCATGTCTCCGCCCGTTCACTGGCAGCACAGGCACTCTCGATCTTCGGCGACCATTCTGATGTGATGGCTGCCCGCAGCACCGGTTTCGCTATGCTTACCTCTGCCAGCGTGCAAGAAGCGCCGGATATGGCGTTGATCGCTCATTCAGCCACTTTGCAGGCACGCGTGCCATTTATGCATTTTTTTGATGGCTTCCGCACCTCTGCAGAAGTGAACAAAATCGAAGGGGTGGATGATGAAACTATCCGCGCCATGATCGATGACCGACTGGTCATCGAACACCGCCAGCGCGGTTTATCGCCAGATCACCCGGTTTTACGCGGTTCTGCCCAGAACCCGGATGTTTATTTCCAGGGTCGTGAGACTGTCAATCGGTACTATCAGGCAGTGCCAGGTATCGTGCAACAGGCAATGGATCAGTTCGCCAAACTCACGGGTCGACAATACCATATCTATGAATACTCCGGCGCTCTCGATGCGGACCGTGTTGTGGTAATCATGTGCTCCGGTGCGGAGACAGCTTCTGAAACAGCTCGTTACCTTAACAGCCACGGCGAAAAGGTCGGGGTCTTGAATGTTCGCTTGTATCGCCCCTTCTCAGCAGCCGATTTTGTTGGCGCCTTACCATCCACCACTCGCAGTATCGCCATATTGGATCGAACCAAAGAACCCGGATCTGCCGGGGAACCACTTTATCTGGATGTTGTTTCAGCACTGAATGAAATGGTCGCCGCAGGGAGAGCTCCCTTTAATACCATGCCAGCGTTAATTGGCGGTCGGTACGGCCTTTCATCCAAAGAGTTTACTCCGGCTATGGCTCGTGCCGTATTTGAGGAGCTGAAAAAAGCCGACCCCAAAAACCACTTTACCGTCGGCATCAACGATGATGTCACCCACACCTCACTGGATTATGACAAGAGCTTTTCCATCGAAGATGAAAAGACGGTCCGCTGCCTGTTCTTCGGGCTGGGATCTGATGGCACAGTCGGAGCCAATAAGAACTCCATCAAGATCATCGGAGAAGAAACCGAAAATTACGCACAGGGCTACTTCGTCTATGACTCAAAGAAAGCCGGCACGGTGACCATCTCGCACCTGCGCTTCGGTCCTTCCCCGGTCAAAGCCCCATACCTCATCAACCAGGCACAGTTTCTTGCTTGCCATCAGTTCTCGTTCCTTGAGCGCTTCGACATGCTCAAATATGCGGCACCTGGCGGCACGTTCTTGCTCAACTCGGCTTATGCGGCTGGTGAGGTCTGGGAGCATCTCCCACACGAAGTTCAGCTGGATATCATTCAGAAACAGTTAAAATTCTATGTCATTGATGGGTACAAGATCGCAGAAGCGACAGGTATGGGCAATCGTGTCAATACCATCATGCAAACCTGCTTCTTCGCCATTTCAGGTATCCTTCCCAGGGATGAAGCAATCGCCGAGATCAAGAAAGCGATTAAAAAGACATATGGCAAACGCGGTGATGCCGTTGTGCAGCGCAACTTTGAGGCTGTGGATCATACCCTCGCCCACCTGGAACAGGTAAAAGTGCCCGCAGCCACGGCTGGAACACTGCACCGCCGCGCCGCGGTCAGCGCGAATGCACCGGCTTTTGTTCGAGATGTTCTGGGAAAGATCGTCGTCTTCGAAGGTGAAGATCTGCCGGTATCCGCCATGCCAGCGGATGGCACCTTCCCTACCGGTACATCTCAATATGAAAAACGCAACCTGGCTCTTGAGATCCCGGTTTGGGAGCCAGATCTGTGCATTCAATGTGGCAAATGCGTCATTGTCTGCCCACATGCGGTCATCCGTCAGAAGGTCTATGACCCGCAGCATCTGGAAGGCGCCCCCGAGACTTTCAAATCGATCGATGCAAAATTTAAGGAACTGCCAGGGACAAAATTCACCATCCAGGTGGCACCCGAAGATTGCACCGGCTGTACCCTCTGCGTGGATGCCTGCCCGGCGCGCGATAAACTGAACCCCGGACGCAAAGCGATCAACATGGCGGAACAACTGCCGCTTCGACAGACCGAGAGCAAGAACTGGGATTTCTTCGTCGAACTGCCAGAGGTGGATCGCACCCTCTTCAACCCCGGCACCATCAAAAACAGTCAACTGCTGCAACCTCTCTTCGAGTTTTCTGGCGCATGCGCCGGCTGTGGAGAGACTCCCTACATCAAACTGGTAACTCAGTTATTTGGCGAACGCACCTTGGTGGCCAATGCCACTGGCTGCTCGTCCATCTACGGCGGAAACCTGCCAACCACTCCATGGTCCCATAACCGCGATGGACGCGGTCCGAGCTGGTCCAATTCCCTCTTCGAAGACAACGCGGAATTTGGCCTGGGCATGCGATTGACCGTGGATAAACACAATGAATTGGCACGTGAACTGCTGCAGGCATTACAAACTAATCTGGATCCAGAGCTGGTGAATAGCCTGCTGACCCAGGATCAGAGTAATGAGGCTGGAATCCTCACTCAGCGCAAGAATGTTGAATTGCTCAGTGAAAAACTGCGCAGGATGGATGATCCGCGGGCTCGCAACCTGCTTTCTCTGGCAGAGAGCCTTGTGAAGAAGAGCGTATGGATCATCGGTGGTGATGGCTGGGCATATGATATTGGCTACGGTGGACTGGATCATGTCCTGGCTTCAGGGCGCAATGTGAATATTCTGGTACTGGATACCGAAGTGTATTCAAATACCGGTGGACAGGCATCCAAATCCACACCGCGCGCGGCTGTTGCCAAGTTCGCCGCGAAAGGTAAAGGCCTCGCCAAGAAAGACCTGGGGCTGATCGCTATGGCATATGGCAGTGTCTATGTGGCACAGGTAGCCATGGGATCCAATGATCAGCACACACTCAAGGCTTTCCTCGAAGCAGAAGCTTATGACGGCCCATCCATCATCATTGCTTACAGTCACTGTATTGCCCATGGTATTGACATGGTCAAAGGGCTGGAACAACAACGCGGCGCGGTCGCCTCGGGTTACTGGCCACTCTATCGCTACAATCCCGACCTGGTGGAGCAGGGCAAGAACCCGCTTACCATTGACAGCAAGGAACCCAGTATGACCTTCCAGGAATATGCGTATAATGAGACCCGGTACCGCATGTTACTGCAGACCGATGAAGCCCGCGCGGAAGTCCTGATGAAACAGGCAACGGATGACACCCGTCGCCGCCTGGAGCTGTACCGCCAGATGGCAGCCATCAATTACGGCAAGGAAGAACCGAAACCGGAATAAACTTGCGTTTCTCCTCTTTAGAAGATCCCCGAAGAGCTATCATCGGGGATCTTCTATTTATATTTTTTCTATCACCCAGAAATGGCTCAGGCCAAACCAACGCAGTGGTGTGCGCTCTAGAAATTGCAGCACTGCGCGTAAAACCTTCCCTGTAAATCCCAGTCGCGCGATGAGGTTATCGTATCCGCCAAAGATAATGCCGCGGTGGATGATGCGCACCGGCAAATTAATAAATAACCGCTGTAAACTGTCACGGTTATAAACCCGGACATGCGGTGCCAATCGGTTACGCAACCGGGAAGGTAGATAATTCACCAGCGGGATGTTGCCAAAGTGGTAAGTGCCTTTCCAGTAAATGCCATGTGTTTCCACAGGATAGCCGGCATTGGGGCAGAAGAGAACCAGTCGTCCCCCCGATTTTAAGGTGCGTGTCATCTCCGCGATTGCCTGTCGGTCATCGGCGACATGTTCAATGACCTCATTGCTGAAGATGAGTTCAAAGGCTTCAGAAGAAAATGGTAAATGCTCACCCGCAGCATTGACCACATCCAAACCTGAAGAGCGGGTATCAAGCGTCCGTTCACGATCATAATCTAACCCTACCAGTTTTCCAGCACGGGATTGCATGTGTTGCATATACATCCCGACGCCGCAGCCATCTTCCAGCACTCTGCCGTGGATCCGGTCGCCAGCAGCGTCCAGGATCATTTGTAGCCGCCGTTCTTGCCCGGCTCGCCAGACATAGGAAGGTTCACCGCGTAGTGCGGCTTTTTCCAGGTTTCGGGGAGCGATTTCTATTTTTGTCATGATTCAACAAACCTTTATACGTGCTGCATGGCAGGCATTCATCAAGTTTTGGGGCGCTATTTGAAAAACGGAATTCGGTGTACCTGCTGCTGCCCAGATTAATGCGTACTGAAATAAAGCTTCATCCATCATGGTTTTCAAAGGAGATGGAAAACCCAACGGGGCAACACCTCCGATTGCGAAACCGGTCTGCTCGCGGACAAAAGCTGGATCTGCGCGCTCAATATTCTCGCCAAGGATAGCAGCCATCATCCCTTCATCTAGCCGGTTGCTGCCGCTTACCAAGAACAGATAAGCCTGTTGACTGCTGCACCCGCGAAAAATAAGTGACTTGACAATCTGACCAACCGCGCAGCCAACAGCCGCAGCAGCTTCTGGAGCTGTACGCGTGGATTCAGGCAATTCGACTACCTGGCAGGGAATATCCAGCAGCTGCAACGCATTAGCTACTTTTTGCGCGCTGGGGCTAAGAGATTTAGTGGGCATCAGGTTCACTCCAAATTGCTGGGTTTCCGACCCCAGTGGATGGCAAGAGTGCCGAAAAGTTGTTTCTCAAATCCGGTATCCACCAGCCCGGCATTTACCAGCGCCTGTTGCAGTTCAACCGCAGTGGAGAACTCTTCGCTGGAACGGATAAGGTAGCTGTATGCGCGCCACCTTCCGGTGATCAACGCGCCCATCAGGGGGATCATGATACGCATATATAACCGGATGAACGGCCGAAGCAGGTTGCGCGCAGGCGGAGTGGTATCCAGGGAGACGAAGTACCCCCCAGGTTTCAACACCCGCAGCACTTCCTTCAATGCCATAGGGTAATCCTTAATATTGCGCAGAAGATATCCACAGATATATCTATCGAAACAGGCTGCTTCAAAGGGGAGGAACCTGGCATCCGAAAGGGTGAAGGGTAGGTCTCCGCGCTGCCCGTCCGATACGATCATCTCAGCGTTGAAATCAGAGGCGATCACCTTTGTCTTTGGATGCTCTTTGATCAGAAGGCGTGAGATCTGCCCGCTGCCTGCACCGTGATCTAAAACTACGGCACCCGGTCTGACTTTCAGCCGCCGGATAGCAGCACGGCGCAATCGATTAACCTGGCCAAAGGTCATCAGCTGATTCATCAATTCATACCGCCGGGCAATCGCGGAAAATTCCCGCTGTACATATTGCGAGCGTTCACCACCGGTGATGGGATCCGATTGCATCATGCAGCATCCTTGAAAGGTACCCATGCCAGAATGGTAGTACCATCCCCGGGTTCCGAGGTGATCTCCACATCCCCACCCGCATTCCGTGCGCGGGTGTAGATGTTTGCCAGCCCGTGGCCCAGCGTCATACGGGTTTTTTGCTGGTCAAAACCACGTCCGTTATCCCGTACTTCCAGCAGGATCCGATCCGGTGAATTCCACAGGGTTACCTTGACCTCACTGGCATGAGCATGCTTGGCAATGTTTGCCAGCGCTTCCTGACAGATGTGAAAGAGAGCCAGTGCCTGCACCTGCGGTAGTTTGGGGTACCCGGCGTCCGGCCCTTCGAGGGTGATTTCTACACGGGCATTCGCTTTAAACTCGGCGATCAGGCGTCCCATGCCGTGCATCAGGTTCTCTTCATTTAATTGTCGCGGCCGTAGGTCGAGGATATAGGCGCGTATATCGCGGATGGTATGGTTGAGATCATCAATCGCGTGATCGATCCGCGCGCGTGATTGGGTGGGGTCATCCGGCAGTAGCAGCCTGGCATGTTCAAGCGTTAATCCGACGGCATAAATAGATTGGATGACGCCATCATGCAAGTCCATGCCGATGCGTTCGCGTTCTTCAAGGATAGCCAACCTCCGACCCTGAGAGAATAATCTTACATTGTCTATGGCGGTGCCGACCCAGGCCCCAATGGCTGTGTAGAGTTGCGCTTCCTGCTCATCCAGGAACTTATCCTGGCAGGTGGCAATGGAGAGAACACCAGCTAATCCGCTGCGGCTGGCGATCGGAAAGCAGGCAACCTGGTTCAGGCAGGTGGATTGCACTGCGGGCTTAAGATAAGTCTCTGGTTTTCCCCGCAATTCATTGACCTGGGCTAACCCAAGCTCCGCGGTGATACCGATGGGCCCTTCACCAAAAGCAAATTTATCTTTGATCCAAAGGCTGCCATCCGGATAGCCAATGGAATGCATCAGCACCAGGGATTTACCGGTATCGTCAACCACAAAAACCTCACCGACATTAATTCGCTGGCTGGCCATGACATGGTTTAATGCTTTTTCAAGGATCTCGTTGATATCTAGCGATGAGGCCAGCGTCGATGCCAGGTCATTCAGTAATGCCAGGTCTGCATTCCGGCGGGTTAACGCGGTGTCGCGTTCGTTGATCTCCTGATACAGGCGGGCGTTGAAGATGGCGACAGAAGCATACGCTGCCAGGGTTTCGATGACCTTCTGATCTGATTCAGTAAATTCAGTTTCTTCCAGTTTGTCAATCAGGTAGATCTGCCCGAGAACACGATCGCCAGATCGCATTGAGAGGCCGAGGAAGGAAGTGATACCGGGCAGTGCATCCAGAAGGTTGGCTTTTTTATGGGATGATTGAATGGAGATGCGCACCGGTTCCGTAGTATCAGCCAGCTGAGTAAGCCATTCCAGTCGGCGTGGCAGCCCTCCTTCCTCCGGTACCGGTTCAGGTGTATTCTGTACCTGCAGGAATTTCACCACCCGATCATTTTCATCCACGACCCCGACCGCGGCATAAGAGGCATTCACCTGGCTGCATGCCAGCCTCGCGATTCGCTCCAGCAGCGAATCGAGGGAGATCTCTTTAACTAATTCCAGACTGGCATCATGCAGGGCTGCCAATCGATTTTCCAGTTGGTGATGGGTGAGGGGGTTCATAATGAAACTTAATTTTACCCGAAAAACAGCAACCTCGGGTGATGAGCGTTCTGTGCAAGCCCCTCACTGTAATTTGATAGCTTTTGATATATCCACATGATTATAGTTAGGCTGCTTGGAGAAGTTTACATGGTGAAAAGCTCAGATATTAAATTTTATGAATTGAACCTGGAAGAGCGCCGTGCAATGCTGCAGAAGTGGTCTGGGTTGGATGATGAGACCCTCGACGATCTGTGCGGCATCCCCGGTTTGTCGCGGATTCAGGCGGAAGGCATGATCGAGAATGTTGTCGGCCTCTACAGCCTGCCGCTTGGCATTGCCCGAAATTTTGTGATTAATGGGCGTGAAGTACTGGTTCCAATGGTGGTAGAAGAGCCATCCATTGTGGCAGGCGCATCTTTTATGGCCAAACTGGTGGCAGCGAACGGAGGTTTTTCGGCCACTACCAGCGACCCGGTGATGATCGGCCAGATGCAGGTTCTCCATGTGCCGGATATAGCTGAAGCAACCCGCTCCATCCTTGCCAGAAGCCGTGAACTGCTGACTGAAGCAGCGACGATCGACCCGGTACTGGTCCGGTTGGGTGGAGGTCCGCGTGAGATCCAGGTACGCGAATTTCAAAACTCGCCGGTTGGGCCTTTCCTGGTGGTTCATTTTCTGGTGGATGTGCGGGATGCGATGGGCGCGAACGCCATAAACACCATTGTAGAACGCATGGCACCGCGCGTGGAAGAAATCACTGGCGGTAAGGTCCACTTGCGGATCATTTCCAATCTCGCGGATAGGCGTCTGGCGAAAGCCGTTTGCCGTATTCAGCCGCAGGACCTGGCTTTTGAGCATTTCTCCGGTGAGGAGGTGCGGGATGGGATCATCGCTGCCTATGCCTTTGCCGCGGTGGATCCTTACAGAGCGGCCACCAGTAATAAAGGCATCATGAATGGCATCGATGCAGTAGTAATGGCTACCGCTAACGATTGGCGAGCGATCGAAGCCGGTGCGCACGCATACGCCGCAAACCGTGAAGGACAGTACACCAGCCTTTCTTGTTGGCACAGTGATGCTGACGGCAACCTGGTGGGTGAGTTGGAAATGCCGATGGCGATTGGTATCGTAGGTGGTGCCACAAGGGTTCATCCCGGTGCGCAAGCCGCCTTGCGTCTGATGAATGTAAGATCCAGCCGCGACCTGGCGGAGATACTGGTGTCTGTTGGCCTGGCTCAGAATCTGGCAGCCTTGCGCGCCCTGGCAACTGAAGGCATCCAGCGGGGGCACATGAATTTGCACGCCCGTCAGGTGGCAATGTCTGCCGGCGCTGAGGGCCAACTGGCACACCGTCTGGCTGAGGTGATGGTAAAGGAAAAGAAGATCAATATCGAACGGGCAAAACAGATACTGGAAGAATGGAATCGATCCTGATGGAAAATAAACAGCAATCCCTGGTGTTAAAGCCAAAATTACCTGTGGGCATCATAGGTTATGGCGCGTACATCCCGCGCTACCGGCTGCCGAATACTGAAGTTTCGCGCATCTGGGTGGGAGGAGCCCGCCCCGGCCCGGTAAAAGAAAAATCGGTACCCGGACTGGATGAAGATGTAGTCACTATGTCCATCGAAGCCGCGCGTAATGCGCTGGCTCGCGCCGGTATCTGCGCGGACGAATTGCGCGCGGTCTGGGTGGGTTCTGAGTCGCACCCATATTCGGTTAAGCCTACCTCCACGCTGGTGGCGGAAGCAATTGGAGCCGTACCGCATATACAGGCGGGTGATTGGGAATTTGCCTGCAAAGCCGGAACTGAAGCGATGGTAGCCGCTATTGCGATGATCGGAGCCGGTATGGGTCGCTATGCACTGGCTATTGGTATGGATACGGCGCAGGGACGTCCGGGGGATGACCTGGAGTACACAGCGGCAGCCGGTGGCGCGGCTTATATTCTCGGTCCCGCGGAGGAAGCCCTGGCAGAGATCGAAGGCAGTTATTCCTATGTAACCGACACACCAGATTTCTGGCGCCGGGCAGACGAGCGGTATCCCTCCCACGCGCAGCGATTTACCGGCGATCCGGCTTACTTTGAGCATGTGACATCCGCGGCAAAGACCCTCATGTCCGGGCTAGGCAGTCAGCCGGCAGATTACCAGTACTGTGTCTTCCACCAACCCAATTCAAAGTTCCCACAGCGTGCGGGTCAACTATTGGGGTTTACTCCTGAACAGAATAAAGCCGGCCTGCTTTCACCGGATATCGGGAATACCTACGCGGGGGCTGCCATTCTGGGTCTCTCGGCGATACTAGATGAAGCAAAGCCCGGTGACCGCATCCTGGTCACCTCCTACGGTTCTGGAGCAGGCTCCGATGCGTTTTCTCTGCGAGTCACTGAGAAGATCACCGACAGGCAAGAGAAGGCTACCCGAACCCGTGAATATATCACCCGCCGCACAGAAATTGACTACGGCACCTACATCCGATACCGCCGGCTGTTCGCGGAATAAGGGGATCGTATGCTGGAAGATGTAGTTATTGCTGGTATTGGACAGATACAGGTTGGCGAACACTGGGAGACCAGCCTGCGCTCGCATGCTGCCCGGGCAATTTTCGCTGCCCGCAGTGAAGTTCCGGCGCTCCAGCCGGATATGCTGGTAATCGGGAACATGCTGGGTTCCACTATCTCACATCAGGCCAACCTGGGTGCACTCGTCGCGGATTGGGCGAATCTCGGGGGTGTAGAAGCTCCCACGGTAGAAGCTTCTGGTGCATCGGGCGGAGCCGCCTTACGGGTAGGGGTAATGGCTGTGGCATCAGGCCAGGCTGATGTAGTCGTTGTCCTTGGGGTGGAAAAGATTACTGACTCTGTGCAGACTGGGCAGGATCGAGCTTTGACGCAGATGATGGATACCGATTATGAAGCCATGCCAGGTTTGACCCCCAGCGGGCAGGCAGGCTTGGTAATGAACCGGTATATGGCGCAGTACCAGGTGCCAGAGGGCGCGTTTGCCGGTTTTGCGGTCAATGCGCATGCCAATGGCGCCCATAATCCATACGCCATGTTTCGCAAGCCGATCACTCGGCAGCGATACGACGAAGCCGACCTGATTGCTCCCCCGGTCAACCAGATGGATATTGCGCCCGCAGCCGACGGCGCCGCGGCCGTCTTATTGACACGCCGCGAATTGTTGCCGGTTGGTTCTGCCATGCCCGTGGTTCACGTGGTGGCATCCAACCTGGTCACCGATTCACTGGCGCTGCATGACCGCAGTGACCCAATGCTCTTTCAGGCTGCCCGGCTTTCCAGTGAACGGGCTTTTCGCCAGGCAGGTCTCTCCCCGTCAGAGGTGGATCTCTTCGAGCTGGATGACGCGTATTCAATTTATGCCGCGCTGCAGTTGGAAGCAGCCGGTTTTGCAGCCGCGGGTCAGGGTTGGCTGCTTGCTCAGGATGGTTCGATCATTCCGCGTGGACGCATCCCCATCTGCACGCTGGGCGGCAGTAAAGCCCGCGGTAACCCGATCGGCGCGGTCGGCATTTACCAGGCTGTGGAAGCAGTTTTGCAGCTGCGGGGTGATGCAGGCGGTGTCCAGGTGCCCGAAGCCCGCGTGGCCATGCTGCAAAATTGGGGCGGACCTGCATCCACAGTCGCCACACACATCCTGATGCGGGAATAAACCTGATAGCATTTGAGAGTCTCTCCCCGGTACACTGGTCTTCGTAAGGAGATATAACATGGAAGTTCCACGTTATTGGAGAAATAGAAATCAACGGTACGCACTGGTCGGAGAAGTCTGCCCCCATTGCGAGGTGAAAATCTTCCCACCGCGCGATGTCTGCCCGGCATGCGGGCAGGATGCCAAGACAAAATTCTCGTTTAGTGGGCGGGGAGAGGTTTATAGCTATACCACCATCACGGATGCCCCTGCGGGTTATGAAGAGAACGCGCCCTATACTGTGGCGCTAGTAAAGCTGGAAGAAGGCCCGGTAGTCACCGCCCAGCTCACCGATCTGGGAAAGGAGCCAGTCTCTATCGGTATGCCGGTGGAAATGGTCACCCGCCGCATCCGCCAGGATGGCGGTAAAGAGGGTATTCTGGTGTACGGGTATAAGTTC
>Ga0172375_10006120_pt1 | contig 17000 bp, 18 predicted proteins | sample LakKiv1m_FD_114537 | JGI IMG/M metagenome (GOLD analysis project Ga0172375, IMG submission 114537) | Freshwater microbial communities from Kabuno Bay, South-Kivu, Congo - kab_092012_11.1m | ecosystem: Environmental > Aquatic > Freshwater > Lake | place: Democratic Republic of the Congo...
AAATCCGACCAAAAGTCGGATTTGTTTTTTTTATTTTGTATCAGGAATCATTTTCTTCTCATGAATTTCCATGAGAATCGCTCCGATGGGAGCGGTTAACAGTATCGCGAAGACGGCAATTCCTAAGATTGACTGTCCACTTGACAACCCCATTGACAAGGGGATTGCGCCTATCGCCGCTTGCATCGTTGCCTTAGGAATGGTTGAAGAGATCACAAACCGCAATTCTTGTTTATCCAGATTGCTTCGACGTTGAATCATCCACACGACGAGAATGCGGAAGAACATTGAGAGTGTGATGAGTCCCAGACCCAACCATAGAATTTGTACGACTTGCGACAAATCCAGTGCACATCCAATCAACACAAACAACATGATTTCGGCGCCAACCCATACTTTTCCAAACTTGTCTGTCATTCTTTTTGCCAAAACGGGGTATTTCGCCAACAACACACTGCCAATGACCAATATTGCCAAATATCCGGAGATTGACACGATGTCCTCCAGCCAATTTTGAATCGAAATTACCAAAAAAGACATTGCCATGAACACCAATACTTTTACAGTATCCCGAACATGGATTTTCTTGAATAAGTAGACAAAGAATAATCCAATGCATAGTCCCAACAGAATGCCCAAGATGATAGAAAGCGGGATATTAATCAGACCAATCCAGTTTGTTGACCCAGAGGACGAAGTAGATATCAAAATCGAGAATACGACAATCACAAACACGTTATCAATGGAAGAAGCAGCCAAAATCATCTGCGGGATTCGCTTTGCAACACCTTTTTTATCTTGAGCCATTTCGATTGTTTTCGGAACCACGACTGCCAAAGACACCGCCGCAAGAATCGACCCCAAGATGGCGCTGTCAAGAACACTCCATTTCATTACGAATACAGCAAACAGCGTCACCAAAATCATTTCTGTTAGTGGAGGAAGAAAGCTCATCAATACCGCTCTTTTTCCGACTTGTTTCAAATCAGATAAATCAATCGACATGCCTGCTCGAAGTAAAATCACGACCAAAGCAATCTGTCTGAGTTCCGTTGAAATGGACAGAATCGAATCATCAACGACATTCAAGAGTTGAGGGCCAAGTAAAATACCCGCGAGAATCATCGCGATGATGGTCGGAAGATGAAGTTTTTTGAATATAGCTGACAAGAGTAATGTCACAAGGATGATAAATGATAAACTGACAATCATGGGTTGCCTCCAATACAGATAGCCCTATTGTATCTTTTTTTGATATTTTGTCAATAAGAGCATATGTGATACAATACAATTAGGAGTGATGCATATGTCAAAAAAACTCGATGAAATGACCAACGATGAACTGTGGCAACTGTTTCCGATTATCTTGACACCATATCAAGAATCCTGGAAACTTGCCTATGAAACGGAAAAAGAGATATTGTTCCGAGCGTTTGGTAATGAAATCGTTCGAATCAACCATATCGGTTCAACATCCGTTCCCGGTTTAACAGCGAAACCGACAATTGATATCTTACTAGAAGTTGACGAAGACATAGATATCTCAATGTTTCATCAGAAAGCAATCAAACTTGGATATTTGGTTTCTGTTCAACACGAGAACCCGGCCCCACACCTTTTATTAAAAAGAGGATATACGGAACTTGGTTTCGTCGGTCAAGCATACCATATCCATGTACGCTATCCCGGAGATTGGGGAGAACTCTATTTTTGCGACTATTTACGAAACCATCCTTCGATTTGCATGGAATACGAAGATCTAAAATATCATCTGCAAAAGCAATATGAACACAATCGAAACAAATATACCGAAGGAAAATCGGATTTTATCCTTTCTATAACGCAACGCGCAAAAGACGAGTACCAAAATCGATACAAACCGCTTGGGAAATAGCGGTTTTTTTATTTTCATTCATTTTCATTCGTAGTATATCAACAAAAAACAAGAAATGTGAATGTCCACGAATATATGTGCCTTATTACTTGAAAACGCTTGCATTTTTACCAAAATTCCACTAATTTTTGGCCGATATATTGACAACGGAGGCAAAAAAGAGTATATAATGAGTAATACGAGAAAGCGAGAATATTGAGGATAAAAAAACAAATGAAGTGATTGGCTGGCCGTTTTTTTTGTATTTGTTCATTCGTGGCCATGTAAACGTTTTTTTTGTTTTTTTTCATATCAAGCCTTGATATTCATTCATATCTTGTATATAATCTTTAGAAATTTCGGGGGTAAGACGCTTGAAGAATTATTATTTGAAACGTGTACTTTCCGCAATTCTGACCTTATTCATCGTGATTACTCTGACGTTTTTCATGATGCACTCGATTCCTGGAGGGCCTTTCACTCGTGAAAAAGCACTTCCAGATGAAATTATTGAAATTCTGAATGAGAAATATCACCTGGATGATCCTTTATGGAAACAGTATTTGGATTACATGCTCGGTGTCGTTACGTTTGATCTTGGCCCGTCATTTCGGGAACTAGGAAGAACAGTTAATGGTTTAATCGCTGACGGATTTCCAGCCAGTATGAAAGTCGGATTGTTTGCGGTCGTGGTCATTATTGTGTTTGGAATACCGATTGGAATCATTTCGGCACTCAAACAGAATAAGTTTGTTGACCATGCGGCGATGTTCCTCGCCACTTTAGGGGTTACCATCCCTGGATTTGTTTTGGCAACTTTATATATTACTCTTGTTGCGGCGAATGTTGACTTTATTCCGATTACGTGGATTAACAGTCCTCAAAATATCGGAGAATCGATATTCCGATATATTGGTCCTGTCATTGGACTTTCGGGATATTCGCTTTCCTTCGTCTCTCGTCTCACCCGCTCTTCGATGTTGGAAGTGTTGAGACAAGATTACATCCGTACCGCACGCGCGAACGGATTGTCCGAACGAAGAGTCATATTCAAACATGCGTTAAAGAACGCATTAATTCCGGTTGTTACCTATATTGGTCCAATGACTGCCGCAATCTTAACAGGATCCTTCGTCATTGAAAAGATCTTTGTCATTCCCGGAATCGGACGTTATTTCGTTGAAAGCGTCTCGAATCGAGATTATACGGTAATTTTAGGCATGACGGTATTTTATGCAGCTTTGTATGTCGTCATGGTGTTGCTTGTGGACGTTGCATACTCCTTCATCGATCCACGAATCAGGCTCGGAAAGAAGCTGGGTGATTGATGATGAATGCTTCCGATTTCAAGTATGTAGAAAGTTCTCAAAAGGAAAGCAAAGAACAAATTCGTCCCAGTTTAACCTATTGGAAAGATGCATGGCGTCGACTTAAGAAAAACGTCATGGCCATGATTGGTCTTGCAATGGTCATTGTGATTGTCTTGTCTGCTATTTTCGGACCGATGCTCACACCGTATTCTTATTCTGATCAAATCACGGATTTTTCCAATATTCCACCAAAAATTGAAATCTATCAAATTAAAGATGGCGTATATGTATATTTATCCGGGCAATACCGCCTGATTCTTGTCAGCGAAGATGGTGAATTAGTCGAACGTCTTCCGCAAATAGGGTCAGACCTAATTCATCGTGTATATACATATGAATATGAGGGACTTCCTGTTGAAGTGGATTACTCGAATCGTCTTCTGGAAGAATCCGATGTTGACATCGTCATCACTTACGATGGTGTCACCATCGATCAACCCACAAAGTCAGTTTGGAACAAAACCTTCTTATTGGGTTCTGACAATCTCGGCAGAGATGTCTTGACCCGTGTCTTGTTTGGTGCTCGTATTTCTTTGACAGTCGCTTTGGTTGCGACGCTCGTCAACTTGTTTATCGGTGTCGCCTATGGAGCCATTTCCGGTTTTGAAGGCGGACGTTTGGACAATTTCATGATGCGTTCCGTCGATGTCATCGATTCGATTCCGCTGTTGCTGTATGTCATTTTATTAATGGTCTTGATTAATGACCGAGGTCTTTGGACCATTGTCATTACCTTGGGAAGCGTCTATTGGGTCGGAATGGCCCGGTTGGTCCGCGGACAGGTTCTTGGACTAAAAGAACAAGAATACGTGCTCGCGGCGAGAATTATCGGTGTTCCCAAACACAAAATCATTATTCGCCATTTGATTCCAAATGCGATGGGACCCATCTTAGTCGCCATGACGATGATGATTCCGACCGCCGTATTTACCGAATCCTTCCTTAGCTTTATCGGTCTAGGAATTAGTGCTCCTCAAGCTTCATGGGGTACTTTAGCTAATGACTCGCTTTCCGCAATTAACATGTATCCGTATCAGTTGCTCATTCCCTCGTTTGCGATTGCGCTGACGATGTTATCCTTTAACTTCCTTGGTGACGGATTGAGAAGTGCTCTTGATCCTCGGTTGAGAAAGGGGTAAGATGATGAAAAAAATACTTGAAGTCAAAAATCTTCGCACCACTTTTTTCACACACGTCGGGGAAGTTCAAGCCGTTAGAGGCATTAGTTTCGATTTAGAAGAGGGAGATATCTTAGGCATTGTCGGAGAATCTGGCAGTGGTAAAAGTGTCACTTCGCTCTCCATCATGGGATTGGTTGACGATCCCGGACGAATTACCGAAGGTGAAATATTATTCGAAAGCATCGATTTGTCGAAGTTGACCAATGAAGAAATGGCAGAGTATCGTGGAAACGAAATATCCATGATTTTCCAAGATCCGATGACCTCCATCAATCCTGTGTTCTCTATTGGAAACCAAATGATAGAAGTCATTATGCGCCACACCAAAATGACCAAAGAAGAAGCACGGCAGCGTGCCATCGAACTTCTTAAGATGGTAGGAATTCCCGAACCGGAAGTTCGCATAAAAAACTATCCCCATCAGTTCTCTGGAGGTATGCGCCAAAGGGTCATGATCGCGATGGCCATCTCATGTAATCCCAAATTATTGATTGCGGATGAACCGACCACAGCACTAGACGTGACGATTCAAGCACAAATTCTCGAATTGATGCGTAGTCTCAAAGACAAAATCAATTCGTCAGTCATCTTAATTACGCATGACCTAGGGGTCATTGCGGAAATATGCAATAAGGTTATCGTCATGTATGGCGGAATGATTATGGAAAAATCCGACATCTACAGCCTATATGAAAAACCTCAACATCCTTATACCAGAGGTCTGTTGCAATCAGTACCCAAAAATGTGACCGGGACTAAAAAACGCTTGATTCCCATTGAAGGAACACCGCCGGACCTGCTCAGCCCGCCGAAGGGATGCCCATTCTCACCACGTTGTCCTCACGCAATGGAAATCTGCTTAAAAGAAGCTTCACCGCTTTATCGAATCAGCGATACTCAGGAAGCCTCCTGCTGGCTTCATCATCCGGATGCGCCTGTCGTTGAAGGATTTGTGAAAGTGGAGGTGAAATAATGGAAGACAAAAAGCCTTTGTTGGAAGTCAAGGACCTGAAGCGGTACTTCATCAGCGGAACCGGACAAAACAAAAAAGTATTGAAAGCCGTCGATGGCATTAGTTTTCATATCTATAAAGGTGAAACATTCGGCCTTGTCGGTGAATCCGGTTGTGGAAAAACCACTACCGGAAGAACCATCATTCGCTTGTATAATCCGACAGGCGGAGAAATCCTGTTTGAAGGAAAGGATTTAGCACATCTATCCGAAAAAGAAATGTTGCCATATCGCAAGCGGATTCAAATGATATTCCAAGATCCGTATGCATCCCTCAACTCGAGAATGACCGTTACCGACATCATTGCCGAAGGCATTGACACACACCATCTGTATTTTGGTCAAGAGCGTCAAGCGAGAATCTATGACTTGCTCGAAAAAGTCGGTTTGAAGCGCGAACACGCCAGCCGTTATCCCCACGAGTTTTCCGGCGGACAACGTCAACGCATCGGTATCGCTCGTGCCTTAGCCGTGAATCCGGAACTCATCATCTGTGATGAACCGATTTCGGCACTCGATGTATCGATTCAAGCGCAAGTCGTCAACATGCTCGAAGATTTGCAAAATGAATTCGGACTCACGTATCTGTTCATCGCTCATGATTTGTCAATGGTTCGTCATATTTCTGACAGAATCGGCGTCATGTATCTGGGAAAGATGATGGAAGTTACCACCAGCGATGAGCTCTATGAGAATCCATTGCATCCGTATACCAAATCGTTATTGTCGTCGATTCCGACTCCGGATCCTAGAAATTCGATTCGTGACCGTCGCGTCATCCTTAAGGGTGACGTTGGCAGTCCCATCAATCCCAAACCAGGATGCCGTTTCGCATCAAGATGCCAATACGCTACCGAAAGATGCTTTACAGACACCCCCGAACTGCGTGAACTAAAGCCCGAACACTTCGTGTCTTGTCACAATGTCGAGGAGATTAACCGTATTTAACACCAAAAGGTGATTAAATAAATCTATATGGAGGAGAAAAAAATGAAGAAATTATTATCAGTGCTTGCGATTTTTGCATTGGTATTTGGATTGGCCGCATGTAATCCAACGGAATCTGGAGACATGGTGCTGAACTGGAATATCGGTGCAGACCCACAGACCATTGACCCGACATTGAACGGTGCCAGTGATGGTGGAGACGTTATTAATCAGACTTTTGAAGGATTAGTACGTGAAGTAAATGGTATCATTTATCCCGGAATTGCTTCTTCTTGGGATACATCCGAAGACGGACTCACGGTCACGTTCCATTTGAGAGCATCGAATTGGAGCGATGGTTCCCCATTGACCGCAAATGACTTTGTCTATTCTTGGAAAAGAGGAATGGATCCTGCTACGGCAAGTGAATATTCTTGGATTTGGGAATACACGAACGTTGTTGGAGCTTTGGATGCAGTTTATGAAGGCGGAAGCCTTGATGATGTTGGCGTAGAAGCCACAGACGACTACACATTAGTCGTTCACCTCATCAACCCGACTCCCTATTTCGTTAGCTTAATGGCTTTCTTTCACTTCATGCCGGTAAAACAATCGGCTGTTGAAGCAGAAGGCGGAGCCGACGGACTATGGGCAAAGGATCCAGAACTCGTCGTATGCAACGGCCCGTTTGTTTTGACTGAATACACAGACAACTCCGGATTGGTTCTCGTCAAGAACGAAAACTACTGGGACGCTGACAATGTATACATCAGCCAAATCAATGGATTCTTCATCGACCTTGAAACAACCGCTTATGTCAAATACAACAACGGCGAACTCGATTTCATTCCGAGCGTACCGTCTGTCTTGATCCCGACATTGGTCGCTGAAAGCTCTGAATTCTATGCATTCCCATTACTCGGAACTTATTATTACAACTTCAACATGAATTCACCAGAATTCGACAATGTGAAACTTCGTACAGCTTTGGCACTGGCCATTGACCGTACTGCAATCGTTGAAGCCTTGTCCGGCGGACAAATTCCAGCAACTGGATTCGTTCCAACAGGATTCGTTGACAATGAAGGCAATGACTTCGCAACCGTTTCTGGAGACTATGGTATCGCACCGGATAACTCCAAGTTCGACGAAGCAGTTACTCTGTTCGCAGAAGCTGCAGGCGAAATGGGCATGACTGTTGCCGAGCTCCAAGCATCTCTTTACAACAAGGTTATCCTATATAACACTTCCGAAGCACATGCTTTGGTTGCACAAATGGTTCAAGAATCATGGAAAACCGTTCTCGGTGTTGAAATGACTCTTCAAAACCAAGAATGGGCAGTCTTCCAAGACACTCGCCAAAATGGTGATTATGACATCGCCCGCGGCGGATGGCTCACAGACTTCATGGATCCGGCTGGAATGCTCGCCATCTTCGTTGAAGGCAATGCATACAACGATCCAAAGTACAACAATGCAGACTACAATCAATTGATGACGGATGCAGCAGCCGCTACGGATGTTGCCGTTCACTTCGAAAAATTGTACGCAGCACAAGACCTTTTGATGGCTGACATGCCAATCATCCCCGTATACTACTACTCCGACATCATGATGGCGAAAGTTTATCTCGTTGACTGGGGCAGAAGCGTTCTCGGATCTGTCGACTTCACACACGCGAAGATCGAAAAATAGTCACTATTTACAATAAAAAAGCCCTGTTGGCAACAACAAGGCTTTTTTTATTCCGTATAGAGGGTTAATAATCGTTCAATCTTTAAAAAGTCCACAAATCGTGATTCTCTTAGAATTTCCCTGCCTTCAGAAAAGATGACGATGGTCGGTACCGTGAAAATCAGTTGTTGACCCTGAAACTCAGGGACATCTTCCAAATAGATTTGGAAAAGCGGCACTTGAGGAAAGGAAGTAAGAATTTCTTCGAGTCTTCTAGAGACTGGGACACAGACGTTACATTGTTTTGTTTTCGCGATGACGACGATGATGTCTTTTTGCGCAAGTTCCAAAAACTGCGCGTAATTTTGAATTGTTTCCATAGTTTCACCCGAATCATTATATCATATTTTCGAAATCGCGAAAGCAGAGTGCTTATTTTTTGATTTCCTGTTTCAAGCATCACATCATTTGTTATAATATTATTAATGACATCAATTCAAACAAAGGAGTTCTCCATGAAAAAAGACTTCCAGGATTACGAGCGTTCTTTGCTCAAAAGAAACAAATGGACTTATAGTCTCGGCGGCATCGGCCGTGACATGATCTACCAACTCGTCGCAACCTTTTTCATTACTTATGTTCAGTTTGCAGGACTTGGACTAACCGCCGCACAATTTTCCGTCATCGGAATCATGCTCGTCATCGGACGTGTATGGGACGCGGTGAACGATCCCATCATGGGTTCGATTGTCGAAAACACCCATTCTAGATGGGGTAAATTCAAGCCATGGATCTTGCTTGGTGCATTGCTGACGGCGATTGTCGTCGTCTTCATGTTCAATCTTCGTCCGAGCGGATGGAATTACGTCATTTTCTTCGGCGTCATCTATCTGCTTTGGGAAGCTGCATTCACCCTCAATGACATTCCGTATTGGTCCTTACTACCAAACCTTGCCAGAGAAAAACGAGATCGTGATCAAATCGCGACCATGGTGGTTGTTTTCGCCGGCGTCGGCGCTTTCCTTGGTAATGCTATTATTTCCCTAATGACGGTGGGCAACGCTGTTAAGGGCTATTCGATGATTTCCTATACATTCGCTATTTTCTTCATCGCCTGTACTTTACTTACGGTACTTGGGGTCAAGGAACCGAAAGAAATTCAAGTCGAAAATGAAGAGAAAATCACCATCAAAAAGATGTTTTCCGTGATCAAAAATAATGACCAGTTATTATGGTCGGCCTTGGCGCTGCTTTTCTACAGCGTCGGTTCTGGTCTGTTGGTCGCACTCGGATATAACTTCTTTTATCTCGAACTTGGATACAACGGTCAACTCGTGCTCATTTTCATCGCAACCTTCGGCGTTTCCAACATCCTCATCCAAAGTTTCTATGCCGCGCTTGCAAAAAGGCATTCACGCAAAAAAATGTTGACAATCAGTTTCTTTGTCTTGTCCGCTGGTTATTTCTTGTTACTGTTGATGGGTTATGTCCCGTTCTTCCCAGTTCACATTATCACTGTTTGTTTATTCGGAGTTCTCGTTTTCAGTGGACAAGCGATTTTCTACATGGTCATCATCGTCTCGATTACGAATACGATTGAATATAACGAATACAAATCAAACCAAAGAAATGAAGCCGTCATCTTTTCCCTCCGCCCGTTTATCGCAAAGTTCGCCAGTGCTTTGCAACAAGGCGTTGTCACACTCGTTTTGGTTGTGAGCGGCATCTACATTTTGTCGCAAAATATCTCGGAATTAGAAGCACAAAAGAACGTGTTTGATCAATTGACGGTATCTGAGCAAGCGACGTATCTTCAAAATATCACGTTACGTGACACAATTTTGGATGATGTCGATATTTCCGATGAACGGAAGTCAGAGATTTATGACGCCCTTCAACTCGTAACCTTCACCGATGAAAACAACGACGGCATCCAAGAAATGGTCATCAATGACGCCGCTGACAGCGCGTTCAAGGATCAAGCCACACCGACCATGAGATTCATGTTACGATTCTCTTTAACCATACTGCCAATTGGCCTGATTTTTGGTGCGCTCTATATATTGAGAAAGAAATATATCATTACGGAAGAATACTATGACGATATCACCGCTGTGATTGAAAAACGTCATGAAATGAAAGAAGTGGAAGTCTCTTGATTACAATCCTCTCTGGCGTCGCCAAAGTCGGGAAAAGTCTAATTGTCAAAGAACTTCGTGAAATCACGAAACAGAATTCCTTTTCCACAGATTACTTGATGATGGCACTTGCCAATCAGCGACAGATTACCACGGTCGATCCGGATGAAAACGACTGGGTAGTCGCAAAAAAATTGGAACCTTATTTGCATGGAATGATTCGTGCGATGGCGCAAAACGGCGTCGACACAATCTTTGAAGGAGTTCACTTCACGCCGGGTTTCGTTCGCGAGCTCATGCAAGAATTCCCAGGAAAGGTTCGTGCAGTGTTTCTCGGATTTTCCGAAGTCGACACATTGAAGAAGATTGAAGAACTGTGGAGTCACATGTCCGAAATGGAAAATCCATGGTTTGAATATTTTTCTGAAAAACAAATGATATTGGTGGTAGAAGATTTGAAAAAAGTCAGTCTCCACACCAAAAACGAATGTGAAAAATATGACATCCCTTACGTGGATGTCCATAACGTTCTCAAACAAAAAGATGAAATCATTTCCTTGTTGACAGGGCATAGTTATTGACATATGACCAAAATTATGATATGCTAATGGTGCAGAAGGAGTAACGCATGCCAAGACCTCAAAAAAAACGACACGTCTGTCAAATGCCGCTTCATCATCAATTTGGTCCATACAACGAATCTGCTCACGTTCTTGAAACGGTGATTTTGACTGTGGATGAACTCGAAACGATTCGTTTGATGGATTACGAAGGATACGATCAAGAAGACGCTGCAGAGCAGATGCAAGTCGCAAGAACAACGGTTCAACGAATTTACAACGAGGCAAGAAAAAAAATCGCCGATGCCTTAGTCAGTGGAAAACAACTCTACATCGAAGGTGGAGAAGTCATTGTTTGTGACAAGGACTGCGATCGTTGCGTTCATCCCAATCGTCTGCGAAAACATCAAATCGTCAACACGGAGGAGAATCATGAGTAAAATAGCAGTAGCGACTAGTGCCCAGGGCATAGCCGAACATTTCGGACATTGCGATCATTTCGACATCTTTGAAACGACCGATACTTTAGTGTCTGGAAAAGTCAGTGTCAAAAATCCTTCCGAGCATCAAAGAGGATACTTACCCAATTTTTTATATGATCAAGGAGTGGAAGTCGTCATCGCCGAAAGCCTCGGTGCGATGGCAAAGCAAATCCTTGATGCCCTGAACATGAAAACAATCTTTGGCGTTTCAGGAACATCCGACGAGTTAGTCAAAAAATATCTCGAAGGAACCCTTGTTTCCAATCCTGAGGGTAATGGTCATCATGATCATCATGAGCATCATCACCACGACCATGATCATGACAAAGACTCTCATCATCATGAGGATGGTCATGGAAACGGAAATTGTCATCATTGTCACTAAAAAAGAAGAATCCCCTTGCGGGAACTTCTTTTTTTTCTTATAATGAGCATGAGGAGGGTGAGATTTTGCCAAAAAAACTGTCTTTGATGGAAAAGGAGTGGGCAATACGCAAATATTCCGTCTTGGCAAAGTCACAACGAATCTACGATGAAATTCGGGAATTACTCAAAGACAAGGTTGCTCCAGACGAAGAACGATTTTTTTCGTTGATCCGTGAGGCGTATTTAATGCCGGACGATTCGAAAGCGATGGCAAATTCGTTTTACCATGTTTTCGGATATGGAAAAACAGTGGCGACCACTGATGAAAAAATATTGTTTTTGGACATGATGGATGGATTTCGAGAAGGAAAAGTATTCGAGAGCGAAATCAAGCATTTTTTAAAGAAACTTGCGAAACGAGCGAATTCCACATATTTATTGAGAAGTGATTATTTTCAAAAAAAAGAAGAGTTCTAGAACGAACTCTTTGCTTTTTTTTAGGGGAGTAATCGAATTTCCAAGCGAACCGGGTTGTGGTCGCTATATTGGAAATCCGCATCGATTGTTTGTACACTCACAACCTCGATGTTGTCGGAAACGATGAATCCGTCAATCACGTAATATTGGTTGTTATCATGGTTTAGAGTATCATATGGCTGATTGAGTAGGCGACAAGTTGGCGTAGTGATATCGTCGACATAAGAGAATCCGTTTTCTTCAAACCAAGTTCCGTCCATCGGAAATGCTTGCCAGTAGTTCGGGTCATTGAGCGCATATGTGTAATCATACGTTACAGTATCTCCATTTGTTATGACATTGACGGCATTCGGGAATGTCTGATTGAAATCGCCTCCGACCAAAACATAATTTCCCAAATCTTTTTCTTCTTGAATGATGAATTTCAAAGCTTCCATTTCTTGGATTCTCATTGTACCATCGTCATAGGCGCTCAAATGGACATTGATGACAACGAATTGTTTGTCACTGCCATCGATTGGTAGATGATGAACAACGATGCAACGCTTGAGATTGGCAAGGTTGATTGGCCAAGGAAAACTTCCTGGTAATTGAATCCGGCTGGCATCTTCGACATAATAACTGAAGTAGCTGACAATTCCAGAATTGACTTTACCCATCATTTGTCCAAATTCAAAGGGAAATGGAACGAAAATGACTCGGTAATTGTATCCAAGAGTCACAGGCATTTGCAGAGCGTCGGAATAAGTAGCCAATTGGTTCGTACGATACGAACGATCCGAATCGACATCGACTTCTTGTAATAAATAGATATCCGCTTGTTCGTCTTCCAAGATGCCTTGGATGCCAGTGATGTTCGCTTCTACCAAGGCTTGGCTATCCATTCTTGCCTTGACACCGCCATCCATGACGAAGTCTTCGGTGGCGCTCAAAGAAGCATATCCAGTATTAAACGTCAACACGCGAATCGTTTGATTGAGAGAAACATAATTCGTATCTACATTTTCAAGGTTTTGATCCACGGAAAGTTCTGTGACATCCGCAGGACGATACTCGAACACCTGAAGTGTCAATACAAAACCGACCGCAAAAACAATTACAAGGGTTATTAATACAAGAAATACTTTCAAGATTCTTTTGATCATGTTATCCTTCTTTCCTATATTTAGATTATCTTCTATTATACACATTTTTGCCAATGTGAGACTTCTTTTACATACTTTTCAAAACGAAAGCGAATTGATATAATGATAATGAGGTGATTTCATGAAGCGAATCATTGAATCGGATCTTCATTCTACACAGTTGAGTCGTCAAGTGCACATTCGTATTTTCTTACCGAAGAGTTATGATACTAGTCCTGAAAAGAGATACCCCGTGCTTTATTTGCATGATGGGCAGAATCTGACGGAACCATCTGAATATAGCGGATATTCTTGGAACGTTCTAGCGACGGCTGATCGATTATCTTCAAACGGCGAAATTCCTGAAATCCTGATGGTTGGCATCGATGCAGGTCCTAGAAGAATGGAAGAATATTCCCATGTTTTTGACGAACGTTTCATCGCTCAAGGAAAAGCAGAAGAACATCGTGAAACATGGATACCTTTAGGATACGAATACGGTGTCTTCATTGTAAAAACCTTGAAACCATGGGTAGATGAAACGTATCGGAGCATTCCGAGTGACACGGTTACTGCAGGAAGTTCCTGCGGCGGAAATGTTTCGTTTTATTTAAAATTGCAGTATCCGGAAGTCTTTCGTTGCATCGGAGCCTTTTCACCAGCATATCATTTTTTGATTCAAGACCTGAAGAAAAAACTGAAACTCGTTGAATTTCACGAACATGATGCCATCTATCATGACATGGGATCCAAAGAAGGTTGGTTTGCCTTTCTTTATCCTCGTCAAATACAGCGTATTTTGAGGACGAAAATACCATTTCAGGACCACTTGAAAATGGTCCTCGATCGTGGCGCCAGCCACACGGAATTGTTCTGGCAAGCTCGATTGGAGGGATTTCTGAAGTTCGCTTTTGAAATCACAGTGTAAACGTTTTGATACGCTTGCATTCTGTAATACTTGGGAGTATAATCGAGTGAGGATTTATCGGAAGAGAGGGATTCTATGAAACTCGTTGTTTATGTGATGAACAACACGAAGCTATTGGACACGTTCCTACACGAACTCAAAATCAATAACATCAAGGGTGCTACGATCATCAATTCGACCGGAATGGCACGCAAATTGATTGAAAACGACGACATGGCGTTCATTGGTTCGCTCAAAGCGTTGTTCGACAATCCAAGACAAGAATCGTACACCATCATGATGGCGCTCGAAGACAGTTGTGTCGACATCGTATTTGACATCATCGACCGTGTTGCCGGCGATTTGACTCGCCCCAATTCTGGGATTGTATTTAGTCTTCCGATTGATAAAATCAAAGGATATAAGTAGTAGGAGCGCATATTGGACATCTCAGTGTTGTTTTATGCCGGAATTTTGATTGCGGTAGGCCTTTTGTTCGGGAAAATAGCGAAGTATGTAAAGCTTCCTAATGTGACCGGATATTTGGTGGGCGGACTCGTTATCGGGCCAAGCCTGTTTAATTTGGTGAGGGAAGAGCACTTCACCGGTTTGGAAATTGTCTCGACCGTTGCGCTTGGTTTTATCGCCTTCTCCATTGGTAATGAACTCAAAATCGCTTATTTTAAGAAAGTCGGAACTGGTCCTATCGTGATTGCGATATTGGAGGCCTTGTTTGGCGTTCTTTTCGTTTTGATTATTGTCATTCTTTATTTCCTCGTCATTGGCAATCTCACAATTGACAATCTTCGTTTTGCCTTGGTGCTTTCCGCGATTGCGGCAGCTACCGCACCAGCCAGCACACTGATGGTTGTGCGACAATATAAAGCCCGCGGAGAATTGACCGAGACGCTGATGAGTGTTGTGGCAATCGATGATTCCGTCGCCATCGTCTTGTTCGGAATCTTCGTCGCGGTTGCGAATGCTTTGGGACCTGTCGCATCTACCGATTCCATATGGATGCAAATCGCAATGCCGTTTTGGGAAATCTTCATTTCCCTCATCATTGGCGGATTCTTTGGCTTGATTCTGACTTTTGGTTCCAGATGGTTTACTGGAAGAGGAAACCGAATCTCACTTGTGGTAATGTCGCTGTTCATGACGTTATATTTGGCGGAACTCGTCAAAGGGTCATCCCTGCTCGCAGCGATGGTCATGGGCGGAGTGTTTGCGAACTTATCGAATAAATATGAAGAAGTCAACGGACTCATCTATTTTGTGACACCACCGATTTACATCATGTTCTTCGTTCTTTGCGGCGCGGAACTCAAAATCGAGGTATTGGCTGTCGTTGGAGTCATCGGATTGTTATATGTGCTGTTCCGCGTCGGTGGAAAAGTGTTTGGCGCATGGCTGGGGGCGAAAGCAACGCATGCTTCACCGAAAGTTGCCAAATATCTTGGATATGCGCTTGTACCTCAAGAAGGCGTTGCGATTGGTTTGAGTTTGGTCGCAGCTTCTGTTTTAAATCCTGCCATGGGATCACAAATTCGTGCAATCGTATTGGCGGCCACATTGATTTATGAGTTGTCCGGACCAATTATCACGAAAATCACGTTGAAAAAAGCCGGAGAATTGACACTCGAAAGCGTACGATAGAAGTTGGGAGACCAACTTCTTTTTTTTGATTGAAAGATACAGCGTTGTATGGTAAAATTGGGCTGTTTAGGAGGACTATGACATGCTAAAATACGGAAGAGCAGTTTGCTACTCGGGATATCGTGAAAACGAGACACCTGTTCACAGAATTTTCCCCACCTATGAAGAAATCATGGAAGACTTGGAAATTGTTTCCAAATCATTTGATTATATTCGTTTGTATGATGTTTCTCAACACGCAAAAATCGTTCTTCGCGTAATTTCAGACAATCACCTACCATTAAAGGTCATGCTTGGCATCGAACCTGGCGGTGAAATCTCCAACCCCAATTGTCCTTGGGGCGGACTTCACAGTGACGAAGAAATCGAATTTAACAAAACTCACAATTATGTAAAACTCGACGAAATGGCAGAACTTGCCAATTCGTACCCCAACATCGTTTGCGCTGTTTCTGTTGGAAACGAGTGCACTTCGGATTGGCATTCCAATCTGATGCATCCAGAAACAATTGCCAAACACGCCGCATACATCAAAGCCAAAGTGAAACAACAGGTTACCTTCTGCGAAGGAGCCTATTATTGGCGGACGAAAGGGAAAGACATCGCGAAAGTCGTGGATTTCCTTTCGATTCACTCTTATCCTCTTTGGCAACGCGTTTCGATTGATAAAGCACTCGAGATGAATATCAAAGACTTTAACGAAAACAAAGAAACTTACCCAGACAAAGACATCATCTTTACAGAATTCGGATGGGCAACGATGTCGAACGAACAAATGGATTCGACACAAACCAACGAAGAAAATCAACGACTCTATTTGGACTCCGTGATGAAATGGAGCGAAAAGAACCAAGTCACGATGTTCATATTCGAAGCGTTCGACGAACCTTGGAAAGGTTCCACGAACCCCATCGAACCTGAAAAGCACTGGGGCATTTTCAATGTCGACAGAACTCCGAAAGCGTGGATGAAATCGCGTTTGAAATGAGGTTATCATGAAAACCATCGTCATCGGTAAAATCGTCAACACCCATGGATTAAAAGGAGACTTAAAAATCCTTTCTTCCACGGATTTCAAAGACGAGAGATATGCCAATAAGAATACCTTATATGTGGAAGAAGAAGGCATGAAAAAACCGCTTAAGGTTGTCATGTTTCGAGAACATAAAGGATTTGATTTGGTTCGATTTGAAGGATATGAGGACATCAATTTGGTTTCCTCACTTTTAGGCAAGGATTTGTTGGCAGAAGACC
>Ga0172375_10006121_pt1 | contig 17000 bp, 20 predicted proteins | sample LakKiv1m_FD_114537 | JGI IMG/M metagenome (GOLD analysis project Ga0172375, IMG submission 114537) | Freshwater microbial communities from Kabuno Bay, South-Kivu, Congo - kab_092012_11.1m | ecosystem: Environmental > Aquatic > Freshwater > Lake | place: Democratic Republic of the Congo...
AATATACCTCCACATTGGCAAGATGAATCTTTGTTTTCAATTCTACAAGTGCGTTAACCTCTTCGACCAACTCCCCCAACTGTGTGTGAGGGTCGTAATTTCTAACGGCTCCAACCACAACACAATTTTCTTTTTGTAAAAATTCTGCTCTCTCAGAGATTTTCTTCACCAATTTGTTTTTTTGTTTTAATGCTTGTTTAATGTTCATAGTTTGAAAAATATAATAATAATGTTTGAAATAAAAAAGCCCAAACCGAAAACAGTGAAATGACTTTTTATACTGTGAGAACTGAGGGGACCAATTTGTTGGAGTTCCAACTCCCGCAATTTGAGTGAAGCTTCTTGGTAGATGTCTTGGTCACCTGTTTTAATGGCTTCTGAAACAAACGAATAAGCATCAAGAAGTTTTTTGGCTTCTTTTTTTGCAACAATAGACCCCCATATCAATCCAATAAGGTATGAGGTCCAACCGAGTATATTTAGTATCATATTCGAATAATAAAAAGGTTCTCTTTAGTTGTCAAATTTTGTTGATAAAGTGTTCATAACCTCTTTTCGTGATGGTCTTTCGGTAAAGACAATTTTTTAATTGGTTGGTTTTTCATCAAAGTTCTTATCGATTGAAAACTCATTGGATATAAACCATTTCCATCAACACCAACGTCCATTGCTTTACCATCAGAGACTCTTAAATGATGGGGTAAGTGAACGTGACCGTGTAAGTGAATTACACCTTCGTTCATACCATCCCAACTTGCAATTGGGTAGTGCATACACACTAAAGTCATCTTATCAACTTCCTTACCATTTGGAATCCTCAAGTCCAAGTGTAAGTAGTCCTGAGTTGAACTGAAAATATCTTGGATGTCACCTTTATTTCTACGAATGTGGTGGTCGTGGTTTCCATAAGTTAAGTGAATGTTCTTACAAAGAATCTTATCTCTGAATTCTTTAATCATTTCAAACCCACCAAAAGACCAATCACCCAAGTGAATAAGAACATCATCCTGACCAACAACTTCATTGATGTTGTTAACCAAAGTTGAATTCATTTTTTCCAATGTTTCGAAATCACGGGTCATATTATCTGCATCGACCCATCTTGTTGTACCACGACAAATGTTACTGTGATTGTAGTGGGTATCACTAGTAAAAAATAACTTCTGTCCTTTGTCCAATATGAGTTTCATACGACAAAGATAATAAAATTATTTGAAAAAACTTAAGCGTATTGTGAATCCATCACTTTGGAAACCTTTTTACCTCCCTGAGCAATAATTGAATTACCACTATCCAATCTTGCATCGATTGCAACTTTAGCCAACTCTTCAGGGTCCTTCACACCGTCTTCGACAGCTTTGTTTACTTTTTTAGCAAACTTTTGGAACCAACCCGGTCCATTCCAAGTGGCGTAAGCAAAATTAAACGTGAGTTTTGGATTGTTCTTTACAATCTCTTGAGCTTCTTTAGACAGATATCTTTTAGATAGAGAATCATAAACAGGTTTAATCATATCGGCAACTAACTCTTTCAGTTTTGGTTCTAAGTTACCACCTTTATAGTTCCACTTCCAATTGTTCCTTGCTCCCGCATCATCGATGATACCCCAAAATTCTACACCAGCAGGAGTTTTAGCAAAATCTTTACCGTGTTTCCTGTCCATACCAAACATAGTCTCACCCGAGTCACCCATTGCCGAACCTTTGAGTCTTCCGTCTTTCAACATATCAGGGTGATAATAACCACCTTCAAGATTATTGATTACGTCTTCAACAATTTTATCAAAATTTGAAGGGGTTACTGGTTTGGTTGTAGTTTTCTTTTCATCTTCAACATCATCCAAACTTATAGTTGGGTTTGCTTCAGAATTCGCTTGCATCAGATTCTTGACAAACAAATCAAGTGCTTTGTTGGAATCTTGTTCGTCCAACTTCATCAAGGTCAATTGTTTTCTGATATTTTCTAATAATCTCTGAGACATCTACAATAAATATATAACATCCTTAAACAAACACTTCAGGAATCTCGTCCCAAGAGGTCGTGTACTTTTGAGTTTTGAAATCCTGTTTCATTTCCCACTTTTTTTCTTTATTCACAGGTGGTTGTATGAGTTGTATTGACTCGTTGAATAATGAAGTTTGGTAAAATGTGTCAGGCATAAGATTATTGAATACGATTCCACACTTTTTATATTTCTTCCCGACTTTATAGAGACTTCTCATATGAGAATAAACTTGACTCCAAATTTCATCAACGTTTCTCGTTTGTTTTTGTAATGTGATGTGTTTACTTGAGTGATGTCTCTCTTCTTTATGAATGTTACCACTCAAAAATATTGTACAACCATTTGTCTCTGCATTGTTTTCGTACAGTTTCTTAACACCATTTTTTATGTAGGTATACATAGCTTCTGCAAGTTGGTCAAAAGAATCTACATCAGTACCAAAAGAACGAGTCGATGCAATATTCTTTTTGAATTTCATATTGGTTTTAATTGGATGACAGTAAACCCCAAGTAGTTCTTGTTTAGCCCTAAGCCCGTTTACATTCATCATCTTTCTAACGGTCGTGTCATTCATCATAACAAACTGACCGATTGAATCAACACCAATTGACTTTAATTTTTTCGCCCACTTTCTTCCAATACCCCATACTTCATCTACATCAATTTCGTATAAAGAGTTTCTAAAATTAGGTAAGTCCCAATAACTACAAACTCCATTAAATGTAGGTTGTTGTTTAGCAATGTGGGAAGTGAGTTTTGCAAGTGTTTTGTTTGGTCCAACACCAATCGATACTGGAATTCCAACTCTTCGTTTAACTTCATCTTTTATTAATTGTAATGTATCTATTAATTCATCGTCAGGGATATTTGAAAAGTCAACAAACGATTCGTCTATTGAATACACCTCAACGGTTTTTGCAAATTCTTTGACGGTTGTCATAACTCGGTCTGACATATCACCATAGAGATTATAATTTGAAGAATAAACACAAAATCTGTGTTCATCCATAAAGTCTTTCTTGAGGAAAAAAGGCTCCCCCATTTTGATTCCAAGTTGTTTTGCTTCTTGTGAACGAGCAATTACACAACCATCATTATTTGATAAAACAACTGTTGGTCTTCCAACTGAAACAGGATTAAATACCCTTTCACAAGAGACGTAAAAATTGTTACAATCTATAATTCCAATCTTTCTGTTCATCAGTCTTTCTTTTTAAGAATCCAAGATACTTTACCCCACAAGTTGTTTTGATTTTCGTATGGTCTGATTTTAAAACACAACTTGTCAGTCAAAACAACCAAATCACCCTCTTTAGGTTCTACTGAACGGTCAATCACCAGTATATCATTTGTTTCTACACCCAAGGTCTTAGGACCTTTGTATCGGAAATAAAACGTGGTGTGAGTATTACCTACGATTAACTCATTGAGGTCTAACCGTTTGTCAACATAACTTTCTGCGGGTGATGCAAAACCTGTTGTTTGTGTTTTTATGACTAAGTTGTCTTGAGCGTGAACCATACTATAAAAATAATAAAGTTGGGTCAATTAAACAACTTTTATAATAACTTTTGTACGGTTGTTAGTGCTTGAGCAACAACCTGATGCATATCATAATAGTTGTATGTCCCGAGTCTTCCACCAAAAATATACTTATTGCTTTTATCCGCAATACTCTTATATTGTTGGTATCTCATAACGTTCTCATCGTCTCTGACAGGATAATAAGGTTCGTTTTCACCAGTGTATTCTTGTGGATATTCTAAGGAAATAACAGACCCCTTTTGATTTTGATAATCGAACCATTTATGTTCAAGTATTCTTGTAAATGGAGTTTCAAAATCGGTATAATTTACCACGGGGTTACCCTGAAAGTTATCGTTTTCAATTTTGTGTTGTTTCCATCTCAAACTTCTGTAATCCAATCTGCCGAACTGATACTCGTAGAACCTGTCTATAGGACCTGTATAAATAATTTTTTTACCGATTGATTCGTAATGTTCTTTGTTTTCAAAGAAATCTACCCCTGTAAACAAATCAACCCCTTCTAATAATTTTTCGAATATTTGTGTGTATCCACCCTTTGGAATTCCCTGATAAGTGTCGTTGAAGTAATTGTTATTCCAAGTGAACCTAACAGGTAATCTTTTGATAATAGATGCTGGTAGTTCAGAACATTTTCTACCCCATTGTTTTTCTGTATACCCTTTGATTAGTTTTTCATAAATGTCTACACCAACCATCGACAGTGCTTGTTCCTCAAGGTTTGTCACTGTTCCCTTGAATCTTTGTGACTCAATTTTACCTCGAGCGGTGTCCTCATCTTTGGTACCCCACAATTGATAGAAAGTCCACATATTGAAAGGAAGAGAGTAAATCTCATTCTTGTAGTTCGCCAATGGTGAATTAACAAATGGTGTGAACTCAGCAAACTGATTCACATAATTCCACACTTTTTTGTCTGAAGTGTGGAATATGTGAGCCCCATATTTGTGTACCTGGATTCCATCAACATTTTCAGTAAAACAATTACCTCCAATGTGATTTCTTTTTTCGATGACAAGAACCTTGTGTTTCTTGGACAATTCGTGTGCACAAATGGAGCCGAAGAATCCACTTCCGACTATAATAAAATCATATTTTTGATTAGGAAAAATCAAATTCAACACCTTGCGATGAGATAACAGGTTCATTTATTTTTCTAAGGATTTCCTCCCTAACTTTGAACATCTCGTCAGATGTGTTGGTGTAAGCCCTGTCTTCAATCAGGAATGACCTTCTCGGGAAAGGATTCACATTACCTCCTTGAATTATTGAATCAACTATTTCGAGTGCTTTTTCGTACTGTTCAGTCGCTCTAAGGTGAAACGCCCAATACATCAAATGTTCGTTTCTTTCGGGTACGAATATTTTTGCCATCGGGAAATACATTTCAGCCTGCTGATTGTCCCCAATGAAAGAATATGCTTGTCCCAACATAATCAGTGCCTGATAAGCCATCTCATCAGAATATTTGGGTTTACCTGTAATCCAAAAATTGTGACAGTATTCGAGATATTTCTTGAAATAGAAAATACATCTTCTTGCATATTCATCAGAGTGTTCCTTACCAAAAGCCAATTCGTCAGGGTTACCATAACAGTCGTTGTAACTCTTTGCAACATACCACATATGATAAGTGTCTTGCTTGATTGTATCACCTACAACTTTATCACTTTCCAACTCGAGAGCGTCCTTCAAGAACTTTCTTGGTGCAAACCAAGTTTGTCCGTCGTTGGTAACTAAGTGTCTGAATTTCTCACTCAGTGTAACTCGTTGGAATCCTTCACCGATTTCAGGAAGATGGATTGTTTCGTGACGTTTGTCGTGTTGGAAAAACCAAGGTCTATTCGCATTCCAAAGCCAAGTTCTGAAATATTTTGTACCATATGAATGTGCACAAATGTTAAAAGAATCAATATCAGTATCATCAAACACTGACCAATCAAAATCTTCTTCAACCTCTAACGCTTCATCCGCATCCATCCGAAGAATCCAATCACATCCGTGGTCAGCCTTCAAACATTCTTGTAGTGTGTGGTCTCTGTTCCAACCTGGGTACTGCCATTCAATTTCATAGAGGAATCCAGGTATACCCTTTTCTTTGAAGTATTCACGGATTATATCTTGTGTCCCATCTTTGGAACCGTTATCCTGTATTACCCAATAGTCGATGTATTGATAACAGGAGTCTAACATTCTTGTTATGGTTCTAGCCTCGTTGGCTACCATAGCGTTTAAACATATTTTGGTTTTCTTATTCATAAATGTAGTTCATTACTTGTTCTTCACCGAAGTATTTTCTAATCGGTACTTTATTTTGATATTTTTGTGAATGACCCAGTTCTTCATCCCAATTCCAATCCTCATAACCTAACTCAAGAATTCTTTTATGTATCCTTTTATCATAGTGGTCTCTAATAAGTCTAGACCTTCTATTGATGTCTTGAGCATTGTTGTCAACCGTTGAGTTTCTATTGTTATATTGAATGTATAAAACTCTCTTGACGTGAATCATTCTGGTTTCTAAAAATGTATGAACAATAAGTTCAAAGTCATCAGCAACGGGGGTCAATTTATTATGTCCACCTATCCTCAAATACAACTGTCTCTCCCACATCCTAACGTGATTTGGCATTGAAATGTTGAACCTGATTGTACAAGGGTTTATATCAGGGTACCAATGTGCTAAGATAGGTTTATCATCCACTTGGACCCAACTATGTCCGGCATATCCGAAGTCAAAAAAGTTATCATTTCTTGCATACCAATTACCTGACCAATCGTGGTCATAGGCTTTCGGTTCATCTGTGTCATCGTAATATTCTGCAACGTCCGTATACAAGAAACCCGCATCAGGGTATTTCAATATTGCATCGTTGCAAACGGATAAACACTCTTGTGTCAAGACATCATCGTGGTCAAGTTCTATAACCCAGTCCCCATCACAAAGGGTTGCCGCTCTATTTTTTGCTAAACCGATGTTACCACCAGTCAGAGGATAAATCCTATGGGGCTTTACACGATAGTCTTGTCTTGCAAGTTCCTGTAGTATTTTCCAAGTATCATCATCAGGTGAGTCATCCAATACAACCCACTCCCAATTGTTCCACCGTTGGTTTTTAAGGGACTCATATGTTCTACGAATTCTTTCACCTGTTTTATATGCCGGTGTGAAAATAGAAAACCTTGGTCTTATGTATGCGGTGTTTCTAAAAACAGTTTGACAAACAATAACGTTTGCCAAAATCACATCAGGAAGTATTTCGTCGTAATGAATATGAAATCTTGTCAGGTGATAATCGGGAAGCCTGACATTTTGTCCGAAACTGATAATCAAATCAGGTTTATAAGTTGTATAGTCCTCGAAAACAGAGTCATTGTACGCTAGTGAGTAAACTTTAACCTCATCATAAAGTCCCTCCTCCCAATAAATCTGTGAAAATAATGTAAACTCTCCTTGTTCTGGCAAACCATAAACAATCGCTGAGGGTTTTTTTGTATTCATATGACAAAAAAATAGGGATTACACACCCGTAGTAAATAGAAAAGGTCCCCTTTCGGGGACCCAACCACTACATCATTCTCAACACATACTTACCTTTACCGTTCCACTCTTTGATTTGTTTACGGGGAACCCAAAACTCCATCTCACCAATCTCATCAACCCTTTTCAAGTAAGCCTCACGGTACTGTTCGGCTTGTGAACGGTCGGTGATGTAAGGGATTCTCATATGAGTTGAACAGGTCTTACCCATATTGGTCAACATTGAGAATTCATCGGTCAAAGTACGACCACAACACATACACACTTTACCACGTTTGATGGTCATTTTACCCGCGAACTTCACGGCTTTTGGAGATACTGCCAACACCTTGGTGATGTCCAACAAAGTTGGGTTGAACTCCAAGTTGTAGGTCTCTTTCATCTTCTGACCGATGCTACGACCAACCAAGATGGTTTGGCCAGGAGTCATCATAGACATTTCCATAGTAGCGTTACGGTCATTCTCCTTTTGGATTGCCTTCACACCAGCCTCGATTTGCTTAGTAGTCAAAGTCCCCCACTTCTTGAACTTCTCACCCAAGTCTTTCACGAAGGTGCTCTCACCTTTGTAGTCAACAATCATTTTGACGTTAGGGTCCAAGTTTTCCGACACGGTCTTTACAGGACCGTTCAAACATTTTTCAGCGGCTGAGAGTTGTTTCTCAGTCAACCTGCCCCATTTTTTCAAAGATTCTTTGAGGTTCAAGATGAAAGAGTTGTCTCCTTGATAGTTACGTACTTTGTCGATGGTTGTGGTGGTGTTGTTCATTGTGGTGGTTGTTTTTAACACTACAAATATACAACTTTTATCGATTCCCCAAAAACTTTTTTGAAGTTTTTTCACGGTGAAATTTGATTGCGAACCTGTGGACTTCTTCCTGTACTTCGCCAAGATGTGTGAAAGCCAATGAGTCTGTAATTGAATGTTGTGAACCATCCAAAGTGTGAATCAGTGAAGAGCGGTGACCTTTGTCCTTGGAGATAGAAATCAAATCAATCTTACCAAGTAAATCGAGTTTCTCAAACACTCTACGAGCAACATTCAACTGTCCCACACCACCATCAATAACCACAAGATGTGGTAGTTGTTGTTTCTCAGATAACAAACGTGAGAACCGCCTGTCAAGAATCTCTTCGAACGAAGCATAGTCATCAACACCCACCACAGTTTTGATGTTATACTTACGATACTGAGACTTCTCAGGTTTCTCGTTTAAGAACCTTACAGATGCTGCAACATTACAATCACCTTGATTATGTGAGTTGTCAAACGCTTCAATAATCAAAGGAAGTTGTTTGAGTTTGAGGAGTTTTTTAATCTCGAAAGCCTTCTTGTTGTACTTACGTACTCGCACAGGTTCCACCTTTTTCTCAAGTTCTTTCAGTGTATCCAATTTGATTTTGTAACTGTGCGCCTTCTCAAACTCCAACTTGGATGAATGTTCTTTCATCAACTTGGTGATGTGTTTACGAGCGGGAGCAAAGTCCATCTGAAAAATCTTGTTTATAACGTTCAGGTTTATCTGATACAATACTGTTGATACCAAACCAACACAAGGTGCAGAACAACGTCCCATTTGATACTCCAAACAAGTCTTGAATTTACCCTTGTCAATGTTCTCTTGTGTCAACTCATATGAACAAGACCGAAGAGGAAATAAGTCTGTCAACAAATCGAAAACCTCTGAAGCAAGAAACCCACTTGTAAAATCAAATGAGAACCTGTCATCGTCCTTGGCTCTGATAATCTCAAGTTTGGGGAAACGTTCCTGTGTCAAAGTCACAGACCACTTACGGGTCTTGTCGTCCTTACCCTTGATGTTGAACTTGGGTTTGTATAACTTGATGAGTTCCTCCTCCATCACAATCGCCTCCTGTTCTGAGGAAGCAATCTGAAACTCTACGTCACGAATATTCTCAACCAAGGTCTGAGTCTTACAGTCCTCGTGTTTCTTGGTGAAATAAGACTTCACACGTTTGGGTAAGAACTTACTCATACCCACATAGATAATCTGTTCCCGTTCATCTTTGAACAGGTAACAACCAGGGTATTTGGGTGCGTTGTTTACTTTATCACGTAGGAATATCATACTACAAATATAATGAAAAATCCCCTCCGAAGAGGGGAAGTTTTTAGTTTTGTGTGAAAGCTTTGTCCGCCCAAGTTTTGGCTCCGAAGAAGTTCCAAATATTCATATCACACATCTTGGGGTGAGAAGACCTCATATCTCCAACGGTCAACACTTCCAAGAACCCTTTGTCAATCCCGTGCCACTTGCTTCCTTTGGTAGTGAATACGTTCATCCAATGTCCGAATTCGTTCTTTACCTGAATGTTCACCAAGGTGTCTTTCTTGTAACCTGCGATTACAGAGTGTGGAGTTCCCTTAGTATCGTGGATTGAGATGAAACCCGCTTTACACTTACCTGCGATACGAAACTCATATTCTTTGGTAGTATCTTTAAGGAAGTTAGAGACCTGAATCTCAAGACGTTTACCGTCAATAGTAGTGTTGAAAGAGCCGTAAAATACGTCTCCTGACATTGGACCTTCGATTACTTGGATGATTGATTTGGTGGTTTTGGTAGTGGTTGTCATTGTAGTGGTTGTTTTTAACACTACAAAGATACACAGAAAATCCGAACCACCAAAAATATTTTACAGATTGTAACAATATTCACAACATTGTCCAGCACCCTCAACATATCTTGACCTGTAGTCGACGTGTCTTGAAACAGGAACATCAGTCTGTTTTCCACAAACAATACAGACTTCTAGTTCATCCCTTCGAATTGCATTCACCACACCGTCTTCACCGATTTCAAGGATAACGTGTTCATCTAAATTACTTTTACGTAGTTCCTTTTGTTCCCACATTTTTTTACGAACCAACTCACCCAAAATGAAGTTGTTTGGGGTTTGCATAATTTCTTGTTCAGTTATTTGAATCTTCATAGCATTTTTTAAAAAAATATGAATTTTTTACAACTAATCAACCATTTGAGTTTCAAAGTATTTATTTTATAATAGATTGTAATGTCACAAAAAGTAAATGTAGTTAACTTGGCCGCAAGGATGACCAAAATGATACCGACTGAAAATTGGCCCGATACAGTAAATGGTTATTTTGAATTCGAAAGCAAGTTTTTTTCTTTCTTACATACATTAGATACTGAAGATAGATTAGAATTAATTTTCCAAATGTTTTATAAAGGTAAACTTGACCCTGAAACAATCAAAAAAAATGTTATAGGTGCAAGGACTATTGTATTGATTGAGTCAACAGGTGATGAAGGAAAAATAGAGTGTAATCTTTGCGACGGGGAGGGTAGATTAGATTGTCCTCGTTGTGATAGTGGGTATGACGAATGTGATGACTGTGATGGTTTAGGTTCTTATGAATGTGACACTTGTAATGGAACTGGTGAAGAGGGTGAAGAAGAATGTTCAATTTGCGATGGTTCAGGAGAAATTTATTGTAATTATTGTGATGGGGATGGTCGTACCGATTGTACAGATTGTAGTGGTCGCGGAGATATCGAATGTGATGACTGTAATGGTGACGGATATATCGAAAAGCCAAATGAAACTATGTGTCGTGTGACTATTGCTGTTTCATTTGACAGGGACCTGAATCGAAAATTACTGAACTATCAAGGTAAAGTTCTTCCTGGTGAATTAGTCGGTAAAGTGTTGAAATCATTTGTGGTAACCACAAAAACCCTTTCAATCAATTTGAATCCAAATGAAGAAATGTTCCCCAACGATAAAACTGTACTTGTAGGAGTTTTGAGTGACCCATTCGATGTGTATGAAACCGTTTTATATATACCAACTTTCAGATATCCTGATGAGGAAATAAAAGCAACTGCAGAGGACCATATCAAAAGGTTATGAAAGAGTTAGATATTGATATGATTCTCAAAATTCTCAAAAGGAACGGTGGATATCCCAATCCTGATATTGATACAATATTAGAGTCATTGGGTTTATCTTGGATTGACTTTTATATTGGTATTGATAAGAAATATGGTATCAAAGAATGGATGGAGTCTAACATAAAAAAGATGAACGAAATGAATGGTGGAAAAGGTATCAGGATTGAACTACCATCTTGGGGTCATAATAATTTTGTGAATGTTCGAATCAACTCCTTGGATTATGAAATCAGAACTAATTACTTCAGAATATATCTCGAAGATTACGAAATAACCGATTCTCTTTTGATGATACCTGAGGGTTTAGTCACGTTTCCCGAATTAGTGGATATGGTACAGGAGGAAGACCCTTATGAGTTCGAAAATTTCAAAGATGAATTTAGAAACTATATAACCAGAGGTCTTAGTGACCTTTTAGCAATCAGAATAGCATAAAAAAAGGTCAGACGAATCTGACCTTTCTTGGGATTGACAGGAAAGTCAACCGCTCCACCACCAGCTCAGCTGTATTACTTGCTAACCAAGGCTTCAATCTTAGACTTCATATGTTCAACCAAAGGTGTGTCAGGGTTGACAACCAAGGTTTCGGTTGAAGTCGTAACGATTCCGTCCTTCAAGTAATTGAAAGGGATATGAATCAAAAAGTCGGTACCATTGAAGAAGTCCAAATCTTGCTTGAGTTCTAAACAACCGTGTACCATTTTTAAAAACAACTTGAACTGTGTGGCATCGACGAATCCTTCGTTCAAGAGGGTACCGAACTTTTCTGTTTGAATCTTGATTTTGTAAGTCTGATTGATTTTCATATCCCTTGTTTAATGATACAAATATACAAACAAGGAGTCAACAAAACAAAAAAGTTTTGAAAATAAAAAACCCCAAGTTTTTTTCTTGGGGTCAGGCTTGTCAGGCTGAGAATACACCTTTGGTTGAGAATCTTTAGGGACATTATTGTTTCTTCCCGTTTCCACAGTCTTTTGAACTGTAAGTCTCAGTGACGGTCACTTAGGGGAACCACTCCTTGAGTCGCTGGTTACTCTCTTCTTACTTGTTACTCTTCGAGGATGCCTCCCCAATTAATCCTTGCGGGATTAGAGAACGTTCACAAGAATCGTTTGGGTCTTGGGAACCCACAACGGCAATGAACATCTCATTACTATGTAGTCACCTTTCACCGACGACTGACGAACACTTTTCCTTTGTCTTATTAGTATTTGCATACTTCAAAAATGCAAAGTTTTCGGTTTGTGGATGGATGAAAGTAGTGGTCCGCCACCAAGCCAAGCCACCTTTTGAGCGACTCGATACTTAACTACTCTCTGAGATATCCCTACCTCCATACTCTGAGACCCCTTCAAAATAACAACCTTGGTAGGTTGATATCAAGGTTATTAACAGCACCACCTGTACAATAACTTGACTTTCGTCTTTAAGATTCCTCTCATATTGAATCCCGTAGTGATAAGGTTGGATGACCCTACTTCCCACAATAATTCTACGAGTTATTCTTATTGTTCTTCCGAACTCAACTTGATGACCCACATCACCAAGTCAAACAATCACTTTCTCTACAGTGTTACCCTCGATACTCAAGACTATTTGATATCCCGCTTGCCTACTCGAGCTCCCGAAGGAACCGCAGTCTACCGTTAACCTTAGTAGACCACTTTATCCCACTTTCGTGGTTTATTTAACGACCATAGGCGGCCGATTATCTTTTACTCACCGAAGTGAGATGGATAAATCATAAGTTTAAGAACGTATCAGTTTCCTGATTTGTTACACAAAGATACAAAGGTTTTTCATTCCGTCAAGCACCTTTGTGTTTTTTTTGTTGCGGGAGAGGGAATCGAACCCCCGTCGTTCAGCTTATGAGACTGAGCTGGTACCACCTCCAGTCCACCCCGCGATATATTTTGAAAGAACGTTACTCAAAAAAAAACCCAAACCTTATATTCTCTCGAACACTCAGTTTGGGGTTTTGGAAGGGATTTTACTCCCTATCTTCCGAGTGTCTCACAAAGATAACAACAATTTTTGAATTGTCAAAAAAATTTTCGTGAAACTATTATTTGGGGGGTTTCAATCTTTCGACTGAAACTATAAATATGCACGAGTTTACAAAAGTTCGATTACTTTAGAATATTTTGTAAAAATTTTTGTAAATGAGTACCCAATTCCATCTTTTTGATTTCAGAAAGATTGAAGTAACCACATTCAGTATGCTCTTCACCATCGACAGCATTTTCCAAATCAGGGTTAAGATATTTTTCAGTAGGATATTCATAGACATACATATACCCTTTAATTTTTGTGTTGTCTCTTGATACCCTTGGGAGTAACCCAACAAACTCAAGGTTTTTTCTATCCAAATCGATATCTGTTTCTTCTTTGAATTCTCTCACGGCTGCGTCTCTCGACTTTTCATCTTTATCAATTTTACCTGCGGGTAAACTCCAAATACCAGGGAAACTTCCCTGATGGTTTCTTTTACACAATAAACATTTGTTGCCATTTTTCACCAAAACGCCAACATATTTCTTTAGTTCCATATTTATATTTATCCAAACTTATGAAAGTAAAAATAAGAGATAATAAGTTCAAAGTCAAAGTAATGGACACTCCATCTGCAAGAATTGAAGGAATGCAGGGTAAAGAGTTCAATGAATACTTTGATGGTATGTTATTTCTTATGGAATATTCCTCAAATTGTTTTTGGATGAAGGGATGTATTATTTCCTTGGACATCATATTCATCAACAATAATATTATTACAAGAGTGTTTGATAAGTGTCCCCCTTGTTACTTGGATGACTGTCCTAGTTATTGTGCCAAAGGTTCAATTATCTTGGAAATTGCTGCAGGAACTTGTAATAGACTTGGTATTCAAAAAGGAGATAAGGTCTCTTACTCTTTGCTCTGAGCGATTTTCTCTTTGAGTTTTTTGAAGAACTCTTCACCAATCATTTTCACGAATTTGATGTATGGTGCGTTCTCTCTTTCAGGGTCATATTTGTATGGACCTGATGATGGTCTTGTTGCTCTTCCCAAATAGTTCAAACCTGAAATGTTTGTGATACATTTGTGGCCTCCTGAGTTTGATTGTATCAATTCCCAAGCATTGATTCCAATCTTATCTAAAACTTGTCTCTCAGATTCTGTAAGGTCATCAAAAGGTTTTTCCATAAGGGTCTTAATCTTTTCGAGAATTTCTTCTCCTCCGTCCATCATTTGAATTTTACCACCATACATAGCGTCGAAGTCCTTGAAGGTAAATCCAACTGACTCAGGACCAACTGATGATTCACTAACGTGTTTGATTGTAGACAAAGGAACCGTTCTTTGTTTAAGTTGTGGTTCCCATTTGGCTAAAACCTCCTGAGCAATCTCACCAAGGTTCACACCTTTTAGTTCTCTATCTTTTTTGAATGGATTACAGGAAGCCTGAACCAATCCAAGTGGCCACATAATAATTAGAAAATCCGCTTCAGGGTTATTTCTGAATGGTGTGTATCTGTCGTATGAACCTGTACCCTGAAGTCTACCCATACCGTACTGTACAATTATACCATCCGTCACCTGTACGTCTTTGTGACTCTTCATAGAGTCCATATATCTTTCTGCGTTTGTTTGTAAATCTTGTGGAGTTTCTCTTGCATTGGTACCCATCCAATTTTTAATATTACCTAAGATTGACATCAAAGATGGTTCCGAATCCATCACCAAACCTTCTAAAAATCCTTTTTTGTTTTTGAAGGCCAAAAGTAATTTGTTGGTTGTGAGACCCATCATCATTTTGTTATCAGCAACGCTCTTGTCCTTATCTAACTTGAAAAGATAATTGATAACATCTTTGATTGTGATACCTTGTCTCGCAAAATCCGCTGAGTCTACAGTCGAAATCAATCTGATATCTTCGGAACCGAATAAGTCTTTTGGTGAAATAATTTGTGAAATAGTTTCAACGTTAGACCTTGCTTGTCTGAAAGACTTTAAAGCATCTTTCTCAGCACCTACTTGTCTGTCGTGGTGGTCAGTGTGAATTACAAACATAGGTTTACCGTGAGCAAAATCCACTAACACAGGCATAACATCACCTCTAGCGTCAGGTTTCTTAACTGCAAATTCTTTATCACCATATTGAATTACTTCAGAGTCGACAACATCAATACCATTATTCTCAAGGTATTTTTTCATTGCAATTGCGGTCGTTACCCCATCTAAGTCTTGATGGAAATAAATCTTAGCCTTTGAATATCTCTTAGCAAGAGCTTTGATATCACGTAAACCCGACTCTTTAATTACTTTTTTCATCAGTCCCAACCAAAATAATGAATAACTTTTTGAAATAAATCTCCGTAGTCAGAAACACACTGTTTGAATATAATCTTATCATTCTCAGGCATTTTATTCATAGTATCTTCACCCCAAACACCATCAACAGGATATACCTTAATCATAGTTTGATATTTGGCAATCGCTTGAGCACTTTTTGACTTAGGATAATTACCGATTGAACCATCCATTTTAAGAGGTTTTCCATCATCATCCTTAACACCCTTTTTATTCAAGAAACATTGAATTGCCAAGTTATAGTTATATCTCTCGATTGTTGTCATAGAGTTATTGAAATCCTCTTTAAGATATTGTCTTGAAGTGGCATTCAAATGCATTTCAAGAATCCTCTGTTTTTCTTCTTTGTTGATTAGTAATTTACTCATTTTAGTTTTCTAATGTAAATAAATATTTTGATTTGTTTATCAACGCCAACATTTCATCTCTGATGTTTAGAAGGTCGGTGTCCATCCTTGGGTCTAATTTATCTGTCAAACTTATTAAGAATTCACATACCCCATCAACAAATTGTTGAAGGGACACAGCAGATAAATCCTGAAACATAATTGAAAATGTTTCGGTGAATACCGGTCTACCGTATTTACCCATCATTGATTCAACAAATGAATCAATCAAATCATCCATTGTTTCATATATCATTCCGTAGGTTCTGTGCTTGGTATCACCTTTTGTTTGCCAATGCATAAATCTGAATTGATTCTGTACTTGTACTAATTTCAATACTAATTCTTCTTTCATATTTTTAAGCTGCTTGTGGTCCTTTCATTAATACGTCCATAAAACCCGCAATCGGGTCTGACGTTAAGCTTGTAGACGAGGTCATTTTTGTTCCTTTTTCTTCTGTTTGAGGGAACTCTGATTTTAAGTATTTTTGAGCTTCGGGTGTTTTTTCATATTCACTCATTTTTTCTGTAACTTGTTCCTCACCCATCATATCTTCTAACTCTTCAGGTCCCACCCAGTTCCCTAAACCTAAATAGTCAAGAAAACCCGCATAAAATTTGGTCTTTCCAATAAGAACTCTGACAGGAAGATTACTATTACCCCAAATTCTACCTAAACCCAATCCACCTCCGTAAATTAATTTACCTAAGGGATTTGGTTGTGTTAATATTTTTGGGTCTAAAAATTTTTCTCTTTTTAACAATGCCTCCAAACCTTTAATCATTTCTTCTTGTTGTTTTGGCGACTTTGTTGGTAATCTTTTGGCTATAGAAGCTGCTTGTGTACCTACTCCACGGAATAGTTTTAACCAATCGTTTATAACATTTTTAAACCCTCTTGTTAGGAAACCACCTGGTAACCTATCAATAAAAGCATCAACCCTTGGTGCCCATTCTCTACCTGTCCTTGCCAATTTTCCTAATCCACCCTCAACCCTTGATAATTGAGTCAATAATTTTTGTGCTTTGATTGTGTCACCGGCTTTCATCGCCAAGTTGACTTCATTCATAATTTTAGCACCTTGACCTCCCGCCTTCATAGCGCCCATCGCAGTTTTACCAACAGCGTCTCCTACATAAGGGACAACAGATATCAAAGATAAAAACCCGAACAAATTATCTCCCTGTTTGAAATATGATATTGCATTAATCAAATCAGCAATTCCAGTAGG
>Ga0172375_10006122_pt1 | contig 17000 bp, 15 predicted proteins | sample LakKiv1m_FD_114537 | JGI IMG/M metagenome (GOLD analysis project Ga0172375, IMG submission 114537) | Freshwater microbial communities from Kabuno Bay, South-Kivu, Congo - kab_092012_11.1m | ecosystem: Environmental > Aquatic > Freshwater > Lake | place: Democratic Republic of the Congo...
GGACATTTCGTATAGCCGTCTGTTCTGCGAAGTCGTGAGCGAAGCGAGCGACAAGCAGGACAGACGGGAACCGCCGCGCATTCTGCGGAAATAGCGAGCGAAGCGAGCGATTTCCGCAGAACTCGTTTATATACGAAATCATTTCGTATAAACGACCTTTTGTTGTATTATATGCGAAATGTTGTATAATTATAATAAAAATTAAGACTATCTGTTGATAACTTAATTCTATCTAAATTTTTAAAATTATGCAAACCAATTTTCAGAAGTATTTAGATCTAACAAAAAGAGAATTGCGGTTGAGAAATTATAGTTTAAGAACTATAGAGAGTTATTTGTCTTGTTTAAATGACTATTTTAATTTTTTAAAGTTTTTAAAAAATGCCGTAGCCATAGCTTCAGCGGAAAAAGTCAGACAATTTTTATTCATAAAACAAAGCAAGGGGCAATCTGGCCAAACTTTGAATGTTTATCTTAATGCTCTCAAATTTTTTTACAAGGAGATTTTAAAATCCGGCGAGAAAATTGATCTAAAATTTTCCAAAACAAGCAAAAAATTGCCGGAAATTTTATCGCGGACTGAAATTGAAAAATTATTAGCGGCCATTAAAAATCAGAAGCATAAACTACTTGTTGCTCTAAGTTATGGGGCAGGACTGCGAGTCAGTGAGGTGATAAATTTAAAAGTCAAAGATTTAGATCTAAACGAATTGACAATTCATCTGCGGCAGACCAAAGGCAAAAAAGATCGGTTGACTATTTTTCCAGAAAAGTTGAAAAAGGAACTAAGCGAAATCACGTTTGGAAAGAACGGCAATGATTATGTTTTTGAGAGTGAACGAGGCGGCAAATTAACCGAACGCACGGCGCAGAAAGTTTTTTATAATGCTTTAAAAAAATCAGGCATTAAAAAACCGGCCAGTTTTCATTCTTTACGCCATAGTTTTGCCACGCACTTGCTGGAAAACGGCGTTGATGTCCGTTATGTGCAGGAGCTTTTGGGACACGCGAACATTAGGACAACACAAATTTATACAAAGGTGACTAATCCGCAATTAAGAAATATCAGAAGTCCATTGAGTTAGCTACGGGATTCCTCGTCGTCTCCCTTCGGGAGACTCCTCGGAATAAACTCAATAAAACAAAAGTGACTAATCCTTCTTTGAAGAATATAAAAAGTCCGCTATAATATAGTTATGTGTCTGTCTAATTTGCAAAAATTTATTTTACTTGAATGTTTGAATACTAAATCAGGCAGAATTTTGCGCAGTCGCCTGAATAAATTTTATGAAAAAACAGAAAAGAAACCCAAAGATGAATTAGTAGTGAAAATTATTACTAAAAGCATTGAACGCTTGATTGATAAAGAAATGTTGATCGGCTTTGGCGAGCGCACTAAATTAAGATGGTTTATTAAAGAAATAAAACTAACTCTCAAAGGAAAACGTGAAGCAAAGAAGTTATTGGGAGAACAGATGAAACTGCCGTTAATAATCGCGACCAAACGCGACTGATTACTTGCCTCGCCGGCAGGCAGGCGCGACTTATCACGAAACAGCATGGGGCTGTGGATAAAAATATTTTTTATTTAATTTTAGCCAAGATTTTCACTATTGACAGAATAATAAAAGATGGTATAATTAAATTGTTTATCAGACGGGTTCGAATTTCATCTTGAACTCACCAAAAACATTTCCTTTAATGGAAGTGTTTTTGTTTTTATTTATAAAATGATATAATTTAATTTGCCGGGGATGTATGGAGGATAATCTGCTTTGGAAGCAGCCCCGTCTGATAAATGGTGGGTCGCTGTTAAGGCGATGAGGTTCGATTCCTCTATCCTCCGGCCAGAAGAAAAATTTTAATAATCAAAAATATGCTTACTCAATTTTTATTTAAAGTCATCTATTTTTATTTCATTGGATTTTTTCTTGCTATTTTGGAAATTCAAATTGAAGGCGAACATGGTTGGGCAAAAAATTTGCCCACTTGGCGGCCGTATCCAGATTCAAAACTCGCCAAGTTCTACGCCAAAATAATGAGCGACAAAGAATTGACTGGCTATCATTTCTTTCTGAATATTTTTTTGTTGTTTTTTATACATTGGCCGTTTATTTGGAATTGGAGCTGGAACATTTATCAAGAATTGGAGATCATGGCGTTATTTTTATTATTTGTAGTAGTCTGGGATTTTTTATGGTTTGTTTTAAACCCCAAATTTTCTTTGCATGATTTTGGAAGAGAAAAAGTTTGGTGGCACAAAAAATGGACTGGTAAAATTCCAACTGATTACTTTTTTGGCATTTTTGTCTGTATAATTTTATTTCTGCCAGAAATTTTTAAAGTTAATGCAGAGTTAGGAATTTACAAAATTTTAATTTTACTTGGCGTGAATTTTGTTTTAACAGCATTAACTGTTAGAATTTATCCCAAAGCGTATTAAATTAATTTTCATAATCTTATGAACAAAAAACTCCAAAAATTATTAGACGAATCAAAACTAAAATATGAAATTGTAAAGCATAAAAAAATTTTTACCGCTTATGATGCGGCCGCGACTTTGCATGTTAAATTAAATTCTATTGCGAAAAGTCTTTTGGTAAAAATAAATAAACCGCTTGAATCTGGCAAAAAGCCATATGCTATTGTAATTGTCCCGGCAGATAAAAATATTGATTTGAAAAAAATAGCGCGAGTAATGACCACAAGAGATTTACGCATTACAAAAGTGAAAATTCCCAAAGAAGGAGTGATGAAAGCGCAATTTAAAGTTAAGCCAGGCGCAATGTCTGCCTTTGGCTCGCTTTATAAAATTTCTGTTTTTGTTGATAAAGCAGTCAAAGGCGAAATGATTTTTTCTAGCGGAGAATTTAATGAAAGTATAAAAATGAAAGTAGGGGATTTTCTAAAATTGGAAAATGCTAAGATGGGAAATTTTGGCGCGGCAAAAAAGAAAAAGTAAATAAATGGTTGTCATTCCGAACCCCGCTAAGCGAAACGCTATCGGGGTGAGGAATTTCATGAATTTCAGATTTTTTAGTAATAAATTTTTCTGGAATACATGGGGTCCTTCACTCCTTTCAGGAGTTCAGGACGACTTTTACACTTAAATGACATTTATATCAAAACTAGAAAAATTTGAAGGACCACTTGATCTGATGCTCCAGCTAATTGAAGCATCTGATTTGGATGTGACAGAAGTTTCTATTGCCAAAGTGGCAGAGCAGTTTATGCAGTATTTGCAAAGCGTGGAAGAAAAAAATCCAGAGGAATTAGCTGATTTTTTAGTCGTGGCAGCCAAATTATTATTGATTAAATCGCGCGCGCTTTTGCCAAACTTATCTTTTGATAATGAAGAAGATGGTATAAATTTAGAAGATCAGTTAAGAATGTATAAAAAATATTATGAGGCGTCAAAAGTTGTAGAGCGTATTTTAGCAGAGAAAAAAGTGCTGTTTTCCCGCGATAAAATTCCTCTTGATATTGAAGTTGTTTTTAATCCGCCTTCGTATTTAAATTCTGAAAAACTAAAAAAAATATTTTTAGAAGTTCTAAAGGGTATTGAGCCAATTATAAAGTTGCCAAAAAAATCAATGCTGCGCGCTATTTCTATCAAAGAAAAAATTGAAAGCATCAGGAATAAAATTATGACGGTTCTGCAGATGAATTTTAATGATTTGCTTTTAGGCTCAAAAGATAAAACAGATGTGATTGTGACATTTTTGGGCGTGTTGGAGCTTGTTAAACAAAGAGTGGTCGTGGTTAAACAGGATAGTATGTTTGAGGAGATAGTGATAGAGAAAATATAACTTATTTTAATTATGTTTAGTCCGCCTGGATTCCCGTCCCCGATCAGGTCGGGGATGACATTCTTGCGCGGGAATGAAAAAAAGAAAATTATGATCAGACAACAAATTGAATCTATTTTATTTTTATCCAATAAATCATTGTCATTAAAAAAACTGGCAGAGTTGACTGAACGTTCAAAAACAGAAATTGAAACTGTTTTGGAAACTTTAAAAAAAGAATATAATGAAAGCGGGCGCGGAGTGCGTATAATGTTTAATGACGATCATGTACAGATGGCAACTGCGCCAGAATCAGCGAGCGTTGTGGAAAAGTTTTTAAAAGAAGAATTGACTGGAGAGATGACTCGGCCGCAATTAGAAACTTTGACAATTATTGCTTACCGAGGGCCAATTACAAAAATGGAATTGGAACAAATCCGGGGCGTGAATTGTTCTTTGATTTTAAGAAATCTATTTATACGCGGTTTAATAGAAAGCCGTATGGAAAGAAAAATCGGCGCCAATGTTTATGAAGTGACTTTGGATTTTGTGCGTTATTTAGGTTTGACAAATGTGAAAGAATTGCCTGATTATGAAAATTTATCAAAAAGCGAAACGATTGAGGAAGTGTTGGGTAAATAAGGAAAAATTTAAGAGATAAAATTTATGATTTAAGAATAATGCAGACGGAGCGAATTTTATTCGTCTTTTTTAATTTGCCAAAAAAAAGAAAATTTTGTAGAATAAGACTAAGGCAATTTCCAAGAAACAATTTCCAAATAAAACTCAAAATTCAAATTTCAATTTCTAATTTTTGAATTTGGTTATTGTGATTTGATATTTATTTGGAAATTGGAATTTGTATCTTGGAAATTTTTGTTAAAATTTTATGTTAAATCTTCCGGAAAAAGAACAAGAAATTCTTTCTTTATGGAAAGAAAAAAATATTTTTTCTAAAACACTGGGCAAAGAATCGCCAAAGGGTGATTTTATTTTTTACGAAGGGCCGCCGACTGCTAACGGCAAGCCTGGCATCCATCATGTGGAAGCGCGCGCTTTCAAGGATTTAATTCCGCGTTATAAAACCATGCAAGGTTATCATGTGGAAAGAAAGGCCGGCTGGGACACTCATGGTCTGCCGGTGGAACTGGAAGTGGAGAAAAAACTTGGTTTGAAAAATAAAAAAGACGTGGAAGCTTATGGTATTAAAGAATTTAATCAAAAATGCAAGGAAAGCGTCTGGCAATACAAAGAAGAATGGGAAAAAATGACCGAGCGGATTGGTTTTTGGTTGGACATGAAAAATCCCTATATTACTTATGACAATAATTATATAGAATCGCTGTGGTGGATTATCAAACAGATTTATGATAAGGGTTTAATGTATCAAGGCCATAAAGTTATTCCGCAATGTCCGAGATGTGGCACGGCGTTGTCTAGTCATGAAGTGGCACAGGGATATAAAAATATTGAAGAAGAGTCGGTGTATATTAAGTTCAAAATCAAAAATCAAAAATCAAAAATCAAAATTTTGGAAGAAATTGATAATACATACATTCTTGCTTGGACGACCACGCCATGGACATTGCCGGGAAATGTGGCTTTGGCAGTGGGAGAGAATATTGATTATGTGTTGGTAAAAGTTGATGATGTAAGTTTTGAGAATGAAAAATTTAAAATAGGTAATAGATTTATAGTTGCAGAAAATCGTTTGAGTAATATTTTTGGGATAACAGAAGAAAGATTAAACAATCCAGATATCAAAGAATATCTTGTTAATTTGTATAACGGGAATGTTAAATTTTTAATTGAGAAAAAAATTAAGGGGAAAGATTTGGTCGGTCTTGAATATGAACCATTGTTTGATTGTTTGTCCGACCTAAAGGTCGGAGTTACAAAAGACTTCAAGTCCAGAATTACAAGAGATTCTGTAACGCAGGACTTTAGTCCTGCCCAGATCAAAAATCTTTTTACTGTTCAAGTCGCTGATTTTGTTTCCACTGAAGACGGCACTGGTGTGGTACATACTGCCGTGATGTATGGCGTTGACGACTATGAATTGGGAGAAAAAATCGGGTTGCCAAAAGTTCATACTGTTAATTTAGACGGCACTTTTAATGCGCTTGTACCCAAGTGGCAGGGTAAATTTGTAAAAAATGTGGAAAAAGAAATTACCGAGGACTTGCGCGGCCGTGGGTTATTGTTCAATACAGAAATGCATAGCCATGATTATCCTTTTTGCTGGCGCTGTGATACGCCGTTAATTTATTACGCCAAAGAGTCATGGTTTTTCAAAATGAGTGCGCTTCGCGAGCAATTGATAAAAAACAATGAAAAAATCAACTGGGTGCCGGCGCATATCAAAGAAGGCCGGTTCGGCGAATGGCTGAAAGAAGTCAAGGATTGGGCAATTTCTCGCGAGCGTTACTGGGGCACGCCGATTCCGGTTTGGATTTGCGAAAAATGTGGTCAAAAGAAAGTGGCCGGCAGTTTTGAAGAATTAGAAATTTTTCAGTTATTAAAAAATCAATATTATCTTTTGCGTCATGGACAGGCGGAAAATAATGTTAAAGATATTTTGTGCGGAGTTTTAGAAAATGATCGTTATCACTTGACAGATTATGGCAAAGAACAAATTACAAATTTAATTCCAGAATTAAGAAATGAGGGCATTGATGTTATTTTTCACTCGCCATTTATTAGAACCATAGAAACTGCTAAATTGGTGGCAGATGCTTTGAATATAGAAACACAAAAAAGCGATTTGCTTTCTGAAGTTAAAATGGGTATTGCTGAAACAAAAAGCGACGGCTGGGTTGAAGAAAATGTTGGCAATTTGGAAACAAGATTAAAATCTGGTTGGCCAAATGGCGAAACTATTGCTGATGTAAAAAAAAGAGTAAAAAGATTTTTGGATGAAACAGAAGAAAAATATCATAACAAAAAGATATTAGTTGTCAGTCATGGCGATCCAGTTACGGCCTTGATGGCAATATCTTCTGGACAAAGCGATTCAGAATCTTGGCATAATAATTATCCTGAAATTGCCGAGTTGCAAAAATTCAATAAAATATTTGTCAATGAAAATCAAAATTTTTTTGACCCGCACAGACCGTTTATTGATGAGGTAATTTTTAAATGCGATCAGTGCGGCGGCGAGATGCGTCGCATACCAGAAGTAATGGATTGTTGGTTTGATTCTGGCGCCATGCCTTTCGCGCAGTTGCATTATCCGTTTGAGAATAAAGAATCAATTGACAATGGACAGAAATACCCGGCTGATTTCATAAGTGAAGCCATTGATCAAACGCGCGGCTGGTTTTATACACTACTCGCTGTCGCGACGTTACTCAAGAAAGAAATGCCGTATAAAAATGTCGTCTGTTTAGGGCACGTTTTAGATAAAAAAGGACAAAAAATGTCAAAGCACATCGGTAATGTGGTTGACCTATGGCAAATGATGGAAAAATATGGCGCGGACTCAGTGCGCTGGTATTTATACACGGTTAATCAACCAGGCGAGCCGAAACGTTTTGATGAGTCGTTTCTGAAAGAATCAGGACGGATGTTTAATACTTTATTTAATGTTTTATCTTTCTGTCAGACTTATGTTAAGGAAATAGCTAAAGATAAATTTACCATATTGGAACCACAAAATATTCTGGATAAATGGATTGCGGCTAAACTTAATTTATTAATTAAGGAGGTAACAGCGGGTTTAGATAATTATGATATTACTTCCAGCGCGCGTAAAATTGAGGATTTTATCAATGAGTTGTCGGTCTGGTATTTAAGACGCTCCCGCGAACGTTTTAAGAGCGAGAACGTTGAAGATAAGAAAGCCGCGATTTTTACTTTGGGAAAAGTTTTGTTTGAATTATCAAAACTTATGGCGCCGTTTATGCCTTTTGCGGCTGAATTTTTGTATCAGGAACTTGGTAAAAATTGTAGCACTCTTAAAGAATCAGTGCATTTGGAAGATTGGCCAATGGCGTATGAAGAATTGATAGATCACAAATTAATGGAGCAAATGGAGTCAGCTAGAAAAATCGTTGAACTGGGCCTTGCTAAAAGGGCCGAGGCGGGGATTAAAGTCAGGCAACCGTTGAATGAATTACAAATTATAAATTACGAATTACAAGAAGAGTATTTAGAATTGATTAAAGACGAATTGAATATTAAAAATGTTTTTTTTGCAAAAGACAGTGGCGGGGAATTAAAAGTTGAACTTGACACAATAATTTCTGAAGAACTTAAACAAGAGGGACTTTTACGCGAACTCACGCGCATAATAAATGGCATGCGCAAAGAAATGAAGCTGACTATTCAGGATAAAATTGTGCTTGAGTGGCAAACTGATGACGCTTTGATGCAAAATATTTTTGAAAATTTTAGAGAAGAATTAAAGAAAAATATCTTGGCAGATGAAATAAGACCAGGCCAAGGCAGTATGGAAAAGATTAAAGTAAATGATTCGGAAATTGGATTAAAAGTCATTTTAACATCTTAATGTATTACAGCTTAACCGCTATTATTCTAAAGCGCCAAGTTTTTCGCGAAGATGATTTATTGGTAACAGTTTATTCAGTTGAAAAAGGCAAGATAACTCTTCTTGCCCGTGGCGCTAAAAAGATTTTATCAAAACTCGCCGGCCACTTGGAGCCGGTGAGTTTAGTTTTTTTAAATGTGGCTAATGGAAAAAGAATTGATCAGCTAATAGGCGTGGAAATTATTGAAAGTTTTAATGCTGTTAAATCTGATTTAGAAAAAATATCATTAGCCTCTTGGTTTTTAAATTTGCTTGATGAGAAGACTTTGGAAAATCATGCTGACCAGCGTATTTTTGAATTAACTAGAAAATATTTGACTTTTTTAAATAAAGAGAGTAAAAACTATGATATAGCTAAACTTGCTGCTGGATTCAAACTTCTGCATCTTCTTGGCTTAAATCCAATGCATAAAGCAGAAATAAAGTTTAAGGAGGAAATAGATTTTATTGTGAAAAATAATATAGAAGAAATTTATAAAAACAAAAATGTAGAAAATAATTTAGAAAAGATAGATGATATTTTAGAGAAGGAAATTAAAAATTTATGGTAAGGAGGAAATGGTTATGGAAAGAGTATTGATTGATATAAAAGTAAAAATAATATCTGACAAGGAATGGGGAAAACTTAAAGTAGGTAAGGCCAAAGGCGTAAGTAACGCTTTTGATGTTAAAATTTGTAATTGGAATTCAGCGAATAAGCGGGATTTTTTAAAGTCTCTCTCAAGTTTTGGAGAGATAATTTTAAGTACGGTTGCAAGCGCAACCGAAGATCCTTACGTGTATGCTGCTATAAGGCAGCAAATAGATGTTTAACATTTACAAAAGCCGATTAGGGAGAATCGGCTTTTTTATTTTTCACTTTCTTTCCCGCTTTCTTTTTCACTTTCTTTATCTCCCTCGCTTTCTAAAAGTTTTTTGCTTGGAGAAAACTTTGGATTTTTTATGCGCCATTGCTCCACATATTGGCCAATGCCAACCTCGTCTCTTTTCTTTGCCCGGCTTGGCAGGCGCTGGGACCATTTGACAATGTCTTCAAAATTTATTTTATATCTTCCTTGCACTATAATATAACGTAATTCGCCTGCAGCAATAGCACGGCGAATAGAGCGTTCATTAACGCCAAAGAGCTGGGCTGCTTGGGAAGGGGAAAGGCGGATGATGTTGGGAGACATAATAGAGTTTAAAATTTGATTTAAAATTACAAATCCAAAATTACAAATCTCAAATAATTTTAAAATCCAAAGTACAAAATTCAAAACAATTTTTAAGGTTTATTATTTTAAATTTTATAAATTGTAATTTATTTAGAATTTGTGATTTTAAATTTGGTGCTTATATTTTTGTCCAGAATAGTCTTGACAATTTTTCTACAATTATGCTAAAATTAGCCAAATGTAAAAAATTAAAAAATGCTCATTTTAGCCAAATTTGTCCAGAATAGTCTTGACAAAAATATATTTTTTAGAGTATCCGAGCTACCTGCCTCGCCGGCAGGCAGGAAGCTCGGAGTTACATTTGTCCAGAATAGTCTTGACAAATTTATTATAATACTTGATTTTTGTCTTGTCAAATAATGTTTTTTTAGTTAGAATAGTATGATATAATTAAAAGCAATTTTAGCTTTTGTAACATTATTTAAATTTTACTACACCTGCAATGTCAAACAATAATAACAATTTAAATATTTTAAAAGAAAGGCTTTTAATTTTGAAAATCAGAAGAGGGGATAAAGAAGCATTTAGAAAAATCCATCAAATTTTTGCTGATAAAATTTACAAATTTATTTATTACCGCATCAGCAATAGAGAAGTGAGTTTGGAATTAGTGCAGGAAGTTTTTTTAGCCTTATGGAAATATCTGCGCGATAAAGAAAAAGAAATTACAAATTTGCGCGCTTTGACTTATAAAATCGCCAGGAATTTGATCAATAATTATTATGATGCCAATAAGGTTTATCAAGTTGATTTGGAAGAAGTGGAATATAAATTAGGCGCTTCTGAACATTTAGATCAGGACTATGATCTAAAAATAACAATTAAAGAATTACGCGAGAAGTTGAACGCACTTGGAAGTGATGAAGACAAGCAGATAATTGAATTAAGATTTTTTGATGGATTGTCTCATAATGAAATTGCAGAAATTATAGGCAAAAGCGCAGGCAATGTGAGAGTGATTTTGCATCGGGCATTGAAAAAGTTAAAAGAGGTTTATAATCCGTAACCACTCTGTTTACATGCATAAGAAAATATTTTTTCTAAAAAACATGTTGGTTCAAAGTGCAACTTTGAACCAACAAAAAGAGGGGACGAAGCAGTCCTCCACTTAACAGGTAGCCTGGCGAAGCGAGGCCAGAGGGGTTAATAAAAAATAATAAAATGAACTTAATTCTCAACAATTTATCAAATCTGTCTCAAAAGATCATTATGACCGCTGAAGAAAAAGAAAAGGTGGAGAATTTTGTGATGGCAAAAATTTTAGCTGAATCACCCGCGAGAGAAGAAAGGATTCCTTTCTGGTTAAAATTGAGTAATAGTTTAGTGCCAGTGAATTTTGCTTTTCAGCCAGTGGCAACTTTTTGTCTTATTGCAGGATTATTTTTAGTAACTTCTTTTGCCAGCGTCAATGCCTCGCGAAATTCTTTGCCAGGGGATACATTATATCCTTTAAAATTAACAGCAGAAAATTTGCGCTATAATTTATCATTTTCTTCAGAAGGCAGGGCAAGGGTGGCAATGACTATGGCGGAAAACAGAGTGGGGGAATTGAAATTGATTGCAGAAAAGCCATCTCTAAGTAATGAGGAAAAGAAAGTTAAGATTGCCAAAGCAACTGCGGAAATAAAAAGTAATTTGAATTTAGTGGCTGATAAACTGCAGGCTGCTGCTAAATCAGATGTTTCTTCTGGCGACGAAGTGGCCACTGCTAAAGAAATAGACGCTAAATTAACTGCGGTTAAAGGTGAACTGGAGCAGGTTAGTACCAATGCGAGTGATGATGAAATAGTCAAAGAAGTGGAGTTGGCGCAGATGGAAGCGGAAAAAGCAAGCGCTGTGGCTTTGGCTGTTTTGGATAGTGAAATGGAGAATCAAAAAGATAAAGATAATAAAGATATCAAGGAATTAAAAATAGATGATAATACCAGTACCTCGGAAACATTGATAGAGCAAAAAACAGCAACTTCAACTAATACGAGCTCAACACATATTTTACCTTTAATTCTTGAACAAGAAACCACTACAAAAGAAGAGTTTGGAGTGGGGTTGAAATAAAAATTTTTTAGTCGTCATTCTTTTTTGTCATCCTCGCGAAAGCGAGGATCCCAGCGATTACAGATGCACAAGAGATCCTGACTTTCGTCAGGATGACAGGAAAAAAGGATGACAAAATTATAGATAACAAAAATTATTATATTCTTTCTCCTCAAAGGTCGAGTCTGATGTAGGGGCAATTCATGAATTGCCCTTGCAATTTTCAGGCGAGAAAGGAGACAAAAAAGATTATAACTAAATATTGCGTTATGTATTATGAGTCTCAATTGAACTCATAATCCCATGCGAATTTGTTATGATCTAAAAAAAGGAAAAAATAATTTATGAAAAAATTAATAACAATAGGAGTTGTGGTAACTACCTTGGTTACGACCCTGGGTGTATCTGCTATTGTTGCTGTGCCAGTACACGCGGCTTCTGCCGGTCAACTTATCAAGATGGCTGGTAATAATTCCGTCTATTACTTGGGCGCAGACAATAAAAGATATATGTTCCCAACCGAGACCACTTACAAATCTTGGTTCAAGGATTTCTCATCTGTTGTCACCATTTCTTCAACTGAACTGCAGTCATATGATTTGGGCGGCAATGTAACTATGAGACCAGGCACCAACTTGGTAAAAATTACCACAGTTCCAAAAACTTATGCTGTTGAACCAAACGGCACTTTGCGCTGGATCACTTCTGAATCAGTCGCTTCTTCGCTTTATGGCTCTCAATGGTATAAAAAAGTAGTTGATGTTCCAGATGGTTTCTGGGTTAACTATGATCACACAAGTGGCGTTGACTTATCAACAGCCAGTTATCCAACAGGTTCTTTGGTTAAAGAATCTGGCAGCGCAACCATTTATTATATTGATGGCGCTACCAAAAGACCAATTGCTGATATGACAGCTTTTGATGCCAACAGATTTAACTTAAGTTTTGTGCAAACTGCTTCTGATCTATCAAGCTATTCTGCCGGCACATCCATTACCGGCGCTGAATCTGCCTTGACAACAGTTTCTGGCACAACTGGTGGTGGTACACCTTCAACTTCCACTGGAACATTGACAGTTTCTTTGGCATCTGACACACCAGCCGCAGATACGGTTGTCCAAAACGCTACCTATGTGAAATTCACAAAAGTTAATTTCACAGCCACTGGCGGAGATGTAGTCATTGATTCAATGACTATTAAGAGATCTGGTAATTTAGCTCAAGATTCTAATTTTTCTAATATCTATCTGTTAGATTCCACTGACACAATGGTAGGTAATGAAAAGACATTGGGTTCTACTCACACTGTTACAATTAATGATGATATTACGATTTCTAATGGCACAACCAAATCTTATTGGATTGCAGCCACGATGAATTCTACTTTGCAATCTGGTGAAATTGCTGGTTTGGCTTTAAGCGAAGTTGTTGTGAAAGGTAATGCCACTGTTTCTGGCACTTTGCCAATTACTGGTAATAGCATGACAATGAATTCTACTATTACTATGGGTACAGTGACTCAGGCCGCTGGTTCTACTAATCCAACAACTGGTTCTACTTCTAAACAAGTAGGCACCACTGATTATGTTTTTGCTGCTGCAAAATTGACAGTTAATTCCACAGAAGATGTGCAGGTTGAAAGAATTCGCTTCTATCAATCAGGCACTTCTGCTGATGCTGATATTGCCAATTTGGATTTAGTGGTTGATGGCGTGGTTTTAGCCACAGTTGCCAAACCAACTAACAAAGCAGTAATTTATGATCTCTCAGCTTCACCTTATACAATTTTAAAAGGTAATAATAAAACCTTTGAAATTAGAGGTGATATTGTTGATGGATCATCAAGAACAGTAGAGTTTGAATTTGACAAAAAGACTGACATTAAAGCCAAGGGTAAAAACTATGGTTTCTATATCACTCCAACTTATGTCTCTACTACTTCACCATATTGGAATAACACTTCATACGCCACAATTTCCACTGGCACTTTGACAGTTTCCAAAAAGATTCTTTCCAGCACTTATATTGCGGAAGGATCTACCCAAACTGTGGTGGGCGCTTTCAACTTTAGAGCCCAAGGCGAGCCGATCATTATCAGCTCTATCAAGTTTGATGTGGAAACTTCAACATCTGCTGGCGCAATTACTAATGTGACGATTTATGATGAAGGTGGTAATGTTGTGGCTGGTCCTGTTGATCCTTCCACTGGTTCTGATCCAGATACTGTTACTTTGACAGATACTTGGACAGTGCCAACAGGCGAACATGTTTACACAGTCAAAGCTGATTTAGATTCTAATTGGTCATCAGGTGATACCATTTATATGCAAATTGATACACCTGATGCGGATATTACTGCTAAGGGTGAAACAACTAATAATTCTGTCACCGCTTCTCCAACATCTGCTGTTGCTGCTGACACAATGACTGTCAGAGTGGGTTCATTAAATATTTCCACTTTGAATAGTCCTGTGGCTCAATCAGTGGTAGCAGGCACGAGTGGCTTTACATTTGCTCAATTTGTTTTAGATGCTTCTGCATCTGGAGAAGATGTTAAAGTGACACAATTAAAAGTTAGACATTCAACCACAGCTGCTAATTTGCATCAAGATATTTCTGGCATTAAAATTTATGATGGCGCCGATGTTTTGAATTTAAATGATGTTGAAGCAGGAGATGCCACCACAGTTTCTGCCGCCACCTCTACCATTGATTTTGATTCGGCCTTAATTATTCCAAAAGGCACTTCCAAGACTTTGGTTTTGAAAGGTGACATTGGTGGATCTGCCACTGGCGGTCAGATGTTTGGCTTGGTTGGCAGCGACTGCGCAGTTGTTTATGGCAATTCCACTGGTAATTCAATTGATGAAACCATTACTAATGGCGAAGGTCAATTGATGACAGTTGTGTCTAATGCCAGCTTAACAATTGGCGTTTCCTCTGCCTCTGCCACCAATGATGGTTTATTGCCAGGCAATACCGAAGGCTTAACAGTTGGCGTGTTTAATTTCAGAGCTCAATACTCGGATGTTAACTTGGAAGAAGTTTATTTGACTGTTTCTACCACAACTTCCCAATCAGCTGCTGGCGGTCCTGACCAATTCAATAAGATTTATCTTTATGATGGAACTAAAAAAGTGGCTGAAGCAACAGCTACTACAACTGATAGTTTAGTAGAAACACAAGGCGCGACTGATACGAATAACAACAATACAATCCACTTTGATATGTCTGCCAACCCAGTTAAAGTTACTGCTGGCACAACTATAGATTTGACAGTTAAAGTTGATACTTCTAATCCAGATTATTACAACTATTTGGCTAATACCAAAGGCGAATCTGGAGAAGGATTCAGATTAGCAATCAATGCTAAGGGCGATGTAGTGGCTCGCGCAGCCAGTCTACTTGGCGCTTCTAATAAGACATTGAATTCTGCTACCTTGAAGGATTACTATCTGTTCAAGTCCGTGCCAACAGTTTTGACCAATGATTTAATCTCTGGTGGTATTTCCAGTGGCACACTTTTGGCTGGCACTGAATCTGGCAAGTCGCTTTATAAATTCAGCGTAACTGCTGATAATGCTGGCGATATTGGTTTAGGTCAAGTTTCTTTCTTGGTAACAACCTCAACTGCTACTGCTACCAGTTTTGTTTTGTATGAAGGTGGTAGACAAGTAGCGGCCACTACGACTTATCAAAATGTCAGCGCTGGTAAATTTATTGTGGCTTTCTTATTCACAAGCGATTATACTGCGCCGGACGCTGGCGAAGGAGATATTCAGCCATTTACCATTGCCAAAGGTCAGACCAGTACATTTACATTCAAAGCTGATGTGGAAGGTCCTTCTGGCACAACCACTGGTTCTGTCCAAGTCCAGTTCTTAGGTGATGGCAGCGCGCTTGGTACTTTCCCAGCTGGCTATGGCGTTGGTGGAACAAATAATATCACAGCCAAGAGTTATGAAGGCAACTTTGTTTGGGGCGATTATTGGAGAACATATGATTCTTCTTCCACAACTTGTGAAGAAACAGAACAATGGTCCAATGGTTATCTAGTACCAACCGGCGCTACAACCAAACTCCAATCTACCTCAACATCTGTTACTTTCAGCAAATAAGTTTTGATAGATTAGTTGTTTGTGATTTGTAGGAACAGGTCTTGACCTGTCCGTCCCCTCCCTGATAATTATCTGGGAGGGGATTGTGTTTTATATTCGTCCCCTCCTTTGCAAGTTTAAATCTGCCAGTGGCAGATTGAACGGGAAAGGGGAGGTTAGTTATCCACAGAATTTGATATTGACAGAAAAAATGATTTTGGTATAATAAAATCAAACCAATAGACTCATGTATTATGGGTCATAAGTTGGGTGTCAATAAAAATACTTCTTGCAAGAGAAGTGTTTTTATTTTATAATTTAAAATGAGCATGGACTTTTAAGGGGCCTGTAATACATGCAGTTAGTATGTTGGTTTTGACACCCAACAAAACGGGTGCAAGTCCCGTCAGGTCCATGCTCAAAAGTTATTATTAAAAGTCTGTCTTAATAGATGGGATTCCTCGTCGTCCCGACAGCGTTTCGCTTGTCAGGACTCCTCGGAATGAGACATCCACCATTTTTTTTATGTCCAAATCAAAAATTATTTCCCTTATTATTTTTGTTCTTATAATTATTGGCATTGGTTCGTATTTTATTTTTTTTAATCAAAGCCAAGATCAAAACGAAATTAAAGAAGAAGATTTATTGAATTTTAATAACAAAGACGAGAGTTTGCCAAAAGCAACTCTGGAAAAATATTTTCAGGAATTTACCTGGGCAAAAAATCATATTTTAAATAATACTGCTACTTTTAACACCTCTGACTGGTTAACAATTGCGCGTTTAAAAAAATATCTTAAAGACTATGGGGGCGCAGAGCAAATTTATTTATTTATCATTAGCCGCGATAAAAACAATTATACGCCAGAAGTTAATTTGGCCGATTTATATGGCAATTATCTGAATAATTGGCAAGCTTCGGCAGAACATTATTGGGCTGCTATAACAAAAACTGGCAATAATAAAGACGCCGCTTTGCTTTTTTATCGCAATTTAGCTGATATTTATGCCACGAAATTAAGCGCAGAGAAAAGAGAATTTGAAACAAAAATAGAAGCCGCAATAACAAAGGATTACAGCCAAAGCGTTGATTTTTTAACAATGATGGCAAAATATTATAAAGATACTGGTAATAAAGAAAAAGCGATTGAATATTTGCAAAAAGCTTTGGGTTTGAATCCGCCAAACGCTGATTTGATAAGACTGGAAATCGAAGAAATTAAGAAATAATATACGAATATTGATGCAAATAAATGCGAATATCGTGCGAATGTAAAAATTTATAGTGGTTAGTTCAAAGTTATACTTTGAACTAACA
>Ga0172375_10006124_pt1 | contig 16996 bp, 19 predicted proteins | sample LakKiv1m_FD_114537 | JGI IMG/M metagenome (GOLD analysis project Ga0172375, IMG submission 114537) | Freshwater microbial communities from Kabuno Bay, South-Kivu, Congo - kab_092012_11.1m | ecosystem: Environmental > Aquatic > Freshwater > Lake | place: Democratic Republic of the Congo...
AAGCAACCATGAGAATACAAGCGGCAACGATAGCGAAAAATATGTTGCTAGCAGTAACCTACTCAATATTTTATGATGTATTAAATACTATTTCATGTTTCGATTCTGCCGCTGTTGGTTGGGATACAGCAGCAGATTTTGCTGAATTGTCTGGTGGATTAGCTGGAGAAGCGTCAGAAGTTTACACTAATCAATAGGATACAAAATGATAGACAATCTTATTCTTACAAAAGAAGAACAAATGAAAGGATATATAAGACCATATCGTAGAAATTATAAACACATTATGTGTGGACAAATAACATCTATGAATAGAGCTATGGCTGAAACATACGCAAGAGAACCGAAATTTTATTCTGGTGCGTTTTGTTGTTACTGTAAGGAGCATTTTCCTCTAACAAAAGATGGTAAACCATCTTTTGTATGGTATCCAGATGGAACATTAGTTGGAAGCTAATTATATTCTATCATATGTGATTAACTTCATGTTTGATAATTGTATAATTTGGCCTTTGTCTAATCGTTGTGTTTCGACTGTGAGTTTTGCGCCTGGGGCAATTGATACCGGTTGCGATTTTAACGCACTTATTTGCGACGATTGATTTGTTTTTTCTACAGGGATTGAACCAACTAGGACTGGTACTGTTTGTGTCGAAGTATTTGTGATTGTTGTTATTGCTGCCATGTTTCTACTCTCCTGTATAGGTCGTTGGTAAATGGTTACGTTGTGGTGGGCGAGTAATTTAATTCCTCAATTTGTATACCAGTTTCAGATATTTTACATTCTCCATTATAAATTTGCATGTTATGCTATAATGTGATAGATCGTTTCCAACTTTTCATGAATGAGTCTATGTTGTTACTACCTATTGGGTTAGCTGAGTGTATATTATACTGTGGTGGTGGATCTGTTCCATTCCATAGTTTATCAATATAATAATGCAGAAATACCATTGCGGTATCATTACCACCCAAATCATGATCGAAACTTATGAAATCTGGCATGCCATGTTTTTCAACATACTGTATTGCTTCATTTGACGATCTGCATACCATCCAATCATCAGATGGTGGTTGTCTTATATCGTCAAGGAACATCTTTTGGTTATTTGATATTGATTGTAACTTCATGTTAGAGCGTAAATACGGCGTTGTGATGCTTATGCGTCAGCCACATCAATGTTATTTTTGGGAGGAAGTATGGTCACTAGTACTGTCACTAATGTTGCACAAGAATTAGCAAGGGAAGCATTGGAATTGCAGGTGCGAGCTAATGAATTAGCAGCACTATTGGATGGGAAGAAGGATGAACTCCGTAATCTCGCCAATGGCAAGAAAATGAACGTTGTTGTTGAGGGCCTTGGCAAAGTTGATGTTACTGAACCACGTGCTGGAAGTGAGGCTATTGTATTGGTATTTAACGAAGAAAAATTGAACGAATCCCCAGAATTGAGGGCAAAACTTATTCAGAAAGGGATCGCCAAGGAAGAAGTGAAGAAACAATCAGCCGCACGAGCTTCTGTTCGAATTACACCAAATGTCTGATGTTTCAGCTGACACATCCGATTGCGAGGAATCTGGTGACCGTAGCTTAGCCCCGTAAGGGGAGCCAGCTTGCAGGTATATCCTGCTGGAGGTAGTCCAAAGTGCTGAGTGAAAACTCGGAGACAAAAGTGCGAAGCTTTTCGGTAACCAGCGTCCCGAATGGCAACACCATTCGGGCGTTTTTGTATCCAAACATACTATATGCGATTATCATTAATATATACTGGTATTGATATTATGGAAGGGATAGACGAAAAAGCTATCCCATTAGCTCAACAATTATTAAATAGAAAATCACGTTGGTCTGGTAATGGAAAAATAGATGAAGCATCAACGATAGCTTTTATCATATCGCTAAAAGATTACGACCCAACAGTAGAACAAGGGAAATATATTCCATATATAGTGAGACAACTAATAAATGGAAACCTTATAGCTGAGCCAGGAAGATTGGATGATTTAGATAGAATATCAAAAGCATTATATTTTTTCCACACAAATAATAAATCACCAAAATGGCAATATCCTAAAGATATTAATCAATTCTCAAATTGGAGAAAATTGGAAGATATCATAGAAGCACAAGGTGATATAACATATAAAAGCAAGAGGGAACAAAAAAAAGAAATAATCAGTGGTAATATAAATCTAGGGACAATAGTTGTACCAAATATTCATAATTCATCATACACCCTTTACAAAATAACCGAACCAGAATCGGCTATAATAATGGGTAAAGGCACCAGATGGTGTACAACAAGCTTAACCACACAACGATCATATCAAGATGGGCAATCATGGAAGAAAATCGACCACACACAAGAAAACCCACCACTCATACGATACCCAGAATGGCACGAAAATAGCGGTAAAGAAAGACCATTACAATGGATGGAATTTGCTGGTAAATCTGGATTTCCATTAACAGCATCAAGTTATTTAGGAATGCTTGGTAATAGTGGAGGACCACTTTACGTTATAATTCAAAAAGATAATGGTCCTAAAGACAAAAACATAGGTAGAAGTGGACAAATCTGTCAATTTACATATGATTGCTCAGAATTTAAAAATCCAAAAGATAAAGAAATTGTCATAATAAATCCAGCTATGTTATATGCTATTAATGAATGGTCTAAAGAAATACCAGAAATGACCAAATTGTTAATAAGAGCTAATAAAGATGATAATGATGTCAATAATGTTAACAATATTGACGGTTTCCCAATATTACCGATTGTCTCACGTGGTGTGGAAATCGATAATCCAAATTACTATGAACAAGATGATAAACCTAATTACTATGGCTATAATAGACGACATGATCCAGATGATTATTCAGGACCACCCAGAACATTAGAAACTGAATATATATTTTATTGGGAACCTCGACCAGTGTCACCAAATAGTCCATGGTTCCAATTCGCCAGGCGTGGTGCTTCTATATCAATGATATCGTCGTCGTCTGAATTAATGCTAGATGATGAATTATTAGACGAATGTAGCTTACAAGATGTTTTGAATTTAGCACATGTAACAGGTATTCCAGTAGATCTTGAAGAATATTTAAAATTAATATCTGCACAAGTAAAATACTCGTATTCCGCTAGAAGAGCGAGAAAGACACCGCAAGCAAACTTATGGCTTGATAACTTCACAACGATATTAAATGATTTAGTGGAACAACTCAAAAATATCCAAATACCGTACCAAAAGAAAGTCAATCTTAATGACTTTAATATTAACTAATATTAAACTGTTTGGGTACTGAAATGACATGGATCTGCTGGCAACCTAGAGAGGTGCGGTTCATTGGTATCGGACGAGAACTACCGCGACTACCTATGACTGGAGCGAGATCGGAAAATGATATAGAATCGTGTCCAGAATCGCCAACCGAGCCGTTGGAGACGAACTTGATGACCAATTGCTCGGATGGGTCAGTTGCGGAGGATTAATTTACTAAACATTTTTATACATTTTTTGTGATAATATTATTTTTTAAAACTCGCCCAAACACGAAATGATGACCAGACCATTCTAATATAGCATAAATATTATTGTTGCCATGCTCGATATCTTTTTGATCTGATGCCAAGATCACAGTGTCCCCGACCCACCACAATGACGAAGACCTAAGATACCAATATGTTGGTCCAGCTTCGAAAGCAGCATGTCGTTCAAATTGTGTTTTGGATATTTTCACTAATAATAGTATTCTAGCGTCTGGTTCTTCAATATTAGTGTGTGGATTTAAAGAAGTATCTCCAATATATGGCTCTGGTTCCCATGTCAATTTATAATTTGTGTTTGTTGGTTTAATGAATTTTTGTTTTTTCATAACAATATGTGTCAGATGTGTTTTAAGTGTTAACAAGTATTTTTTAATTGTAACACAACATTAGATCAACACAACATAGTATGAGGTAACAAAGTAATGACTCATAATGATCTTCTTCGAATCGCTCGTTCTGCTGTTGATGGATTCGCCGTCGCTGTTGGGCGTATGTCTCTTAATGAACTTTGTCTCTTGATTGACAAAGCTGATGCAGCCTATTACCGCCCCAAAACCGGGGCTATCATGACGGATGCCGAGTATGATACTCTTAAGTCTGCGATCAAATTGTTGGCACCCAATGACGAGCGTAATACCCGTGTTGGTCCAGTATATGATGCTGCTGAATTGCGGAATAAAGTCACCCATAATATTCCGATGGGTAGTCTTGATAATACTGATAATGGTATTGTTGGATATGCTGATTGGTACGATGGAATATGTAAAAAACTTGGTGTTTCCCAAGTTGATATCATGCTATCCTTGAAGATCGATGGAGCGAGCGTTTGTATGACATATAGCGGCGATGGTAAGTTGAATCGAGTCGCAACTCGCGGAAATGGTATAGTTGGCGAAGATATTACTGTCAATGCTGCTAATTTCCAAAATGTCCCTACAATCATTGCGGGTTCACATAGCAATGTGGGAAGCATGCTTCTTATGGATGTTCGCGGTGAGGCTATTTTGTATATCAAAGATTATAGACAAATTCGTGAACGTGATCATGGTGTGGCTTTTGACAAAATTCCAGAGCGTGATCGTGGTAATCCGCGTAACGACGGCAATGGCATGCTTGGTCGTGATAATGGACAAGATAGTGAAAAAATTCGTGTCATCGCGTTTAATATCTATGGTACTAATGCCAAAACAGAAGTTGAAAAGATGGAAGCAATGCGTGAGCTAGGCTTCCAGCCAGTCCCGTACAAACTTTGTAAATCTGTCGAAGACGTTATCACCTTTCATGACGAGGTTTTGGCTGGTCGTTACAAATTACCATTTGAGATTGATGGGATCGTGGCTGTTGTGAATTCAATTGAACAACAGAAGGCGTTTATCACCGCTGACCCTAAGACACAATTACGCCCGAAATATGCAAGAGCCATTAAGTTCCCGCACAAATTTGGGCATACGATCCTGGAAGGTGTGACTTTGACAGTTGGTCATACTGGTGCAATTATTCCTACCGCCCAGTTGAAGGAAGTGCGGATTGGTGGTGTAAACGTTACCAATGCACTATTGAATAATTGGGACGAAATCGTCAGACTTGGTGTTGCTATCGGCGACACAGTCGAGGTAGTATTGGCCGGTGATATTATTCCGAAGGTGATTAGGCGTGTGACTGCTAGTTCCAATCGTGTAGTGATTGTTGAACCACATCGTTGCCCGGTCTGTGGTGAGCCGACTACTCGTGAATTTCGTGGGAAGAAGGGTGCTGTTACTTATTGTGCTAGCAAACAGAAATGTCCTGCTGCATCGTACGCCAAGATTGATCATTGGATCGGCACTTCTAAGAAGGGTACTGGTATTCTCCACATTGGTGATACGATTCTTAAGGCTTTGTGGGACAATCAATTGGTCAGCGATCCAGCCGATTTGTATACTCTTGCAGTGGATCAGATTAAAGATATTCAGCTTGATGGTGGTGGTCGGATTGGTGAGTCGCGTGCAACCACGATTATTCAACAAATTGCGGCAAAGAAAGTATTACCTTTGTCGATGTTTCTTGGTGCTCTTGGTATCGATCTGCTCGGTCGCCGTCGTGCAATTATCTTGATGGAAGCTGCTCGTGGTGAACTTGAGAAATTGGATGATTGGCTTGACGACACCAAATTGGCTAGTATTCAGACCGAAGGGTTTGGTGATTCGATCAGGGCTTCGATCAGGGCGGGTATCGATGAATGCCGTCCTTTAATTAAGAAGCTACTTTCTGTTGGCGTCGTAGCGCTCGACTTCAGTACCGCGATTTCAACGCCATCTGACACCAAAGACGTAGATGGAGCCACGGAAGAGGCTTCCGATGCTGCAAGACCGGTTGGATTACCATTCTCTGGTATTACTTGCTGTTGGACTGGAACACGTGCTTATATTGATGATTTTCAACGTTTAGGTGGTACTGTAAAGAGTGGTATATCGAAAGGTCTACATTATCTTGTCCAAGCAGATCCAGAATCTAAAAGTAACAAGACGTTGAAAGCTGAATCGTATGGAACTAAAATTATATCAATTGAATATTTGAAAATGGCTATTGATGGTAAAGTTTCCTTGCAAAATAGCTGTTTGTAATACATGAAAACCTCTAAAACCTCAACCACAACAAACAGATGAATAGTCGCCGCCTGTGTGATTTGTTACCGGAGCAAGGCATCCAAGTAGTAGCACAATTCAGGGATGAACTTGTTGCTGGGAAACATCATGGGCGTGCATATCTCGATATCCATGCCGATTTGCGAACTAAACTAGAACCATATAAGGGATATTATAATCAGTGTGGGATTACCGATGATGACTATTTTGTTCTTGTGATTCTCAATTCCATTGGCGTTAGAGGGGCTGGTGAGTTTTTGCAATGATTTATGTTAAAGTCGAATTGGTCCTATCTGTCGGTCATGAATATATATTAATGCATTCATTTGTTATACCGTTTAAAACAATAATAGATTATAATATGTATATACAATCTGGTGATACTCTAGTATTTGGTAGCAATATTCTGTTAATAAAAACTATATGCCATTATGGGCCAAATACTTCTCCTATGACCCCGTGTGGTGAACCTTTGTTTTTGACTGAGCCTCTTGTGTATACTAATGAACATGATTTGTTATTAGCATTCGATGAATTCAAGAATACATTTGAGTTAATGCATTTAGGGGTATCTGCTCCACCGAAATCATATTATTTGTTATATAGATCATTGATGAGTATTAATTTTATGACTATTAGTGCGTTGACTAACACTCCTGATATGTTTAATAAAGTGGTTGCTGAGGTATTAAGAGCCATATTTATCGCAGAATTTCAAGATGATGAATTTGATAACAAGTTTATTGAATCATCTACTTATATAGAATGGTTATATCAAATAATGATTGGTAGTGATATTAATATTGATTTGTTGAATATCATAAGTAAATGGGAGCCAATGATTAATGGTTCTGATTTATATGATGGTTCTTTGAAATGGGTGGCTGATAAACAAAGGCTAATGATTGTTATTGGGAAGGTGTTTGCTAAATCAAAGATGTTAAGAGACAAAATTCAATATTTGTCATAGGAGATAATATTCAAAATCTTTTGGGTGGGTTTTGGACCATACTTCTCATATCTTTTCCGATTGCTCGTAATGTACCGCGAAAATCTTTACTTATACCTTTTAATACGTTTCTAAGATCTTGTTTTCGTATATTACCAATATTTGATAGTGCTGCAATATATCCTTGTGGACCCATTGCTGATTTTGCTCTATCTCTTACTATTTTGCTGATGCCAGTATTTTTAGCCGGTGTGCCCCGCAATTCACGTTGGTCAACATCATATAATGATGCTGTTATTGTTGGTGACATTAGTTTATTCAGTTCTAACCATTTTTTAGCTCTGTTTTTGAGTTCCATATTATTACTGGCTGATACCTGTTTTAATAAGCTATCTAAGATCCATTTGGTTTCTTCCCATTTTTTGGGAGTTGGGTTAGATAGAAAATTATATAATGCTGTTTTTTCATCAGATTCTGGTTGGTCTTTCAAATATGATATTAGATCACCGATTGTTTGTCCGGCTTGGCGAATAATCTGTCGTGAGCTTTTGATATTTTCGGTAATTGTTGCTAATTTCATATAGTATTTTTGGTAGAATTGTGATTATGAAAAAAGTACGTGTATTTGTATCGGGTTGCTATGATATTCTTCATGCTGGTCATATTCAGTTTTTCCGAGAAGCACGGGCACTTGGAGATGAATTGATTGTTTGTTTTGCGTCGTCAGATGTTCTCTGGAATTATAAACAACGTCGTAGTTCATTACCAGATGAACATAAACAAGCAATATTATCATCATTATCAATTGTTGACCATGTAGTAATAGGTAGTGGATCTAAGATTGGTCTTGAATTCGAAGATAACTTTATTAATTTGAAACCAGATATTCTTGCTGTAACTGTTGATGATCAGTATACTGATATTAAGAAGGAATTGTGTACTAGGGTTGGTGTTAAATACCATGTGCTTGAAAAAACACCACCGGCTATGTTATCGACTTCGACCACTGAATTAATTAATAATATTCGTGCACCGAATAAAGCTCCATTACGTGTTGATTTTGCTGGTGGTTGGCTTGATGTTCCGCGATTTTCTAGATCTGGTGCTTATATTGTAAATTGTGCTATATCACCATTGGTTTCTTTGCATGATTGGCCATATCGAGCAAGATCCGGGTTGGGCGGTAGTGGCGCATATGCTATGTTGTGTGGTAATAATGGTGTTAGGTCTGAATTGAATTTGGGTGTAGGCTGGCAAGATCCAGCAGTAATAATGGAAACTGGCTTGTGTGTTTGGAAGAGTGGTAATGAGCCTTGTTTAGAATTTAAACGTGACGGTGAGATGTTACGTGGTAAAATGGCGTTATTATGGACTGGAGTGCACCATGATACGCCAGCTTCTGCTAATATTTGGCGTGATTTTGATATTATACGATTGGCTGGTAATATAGCTCGTGCTGCCGTTTATGATGAAAATATTGATGGGTTAGCTGAAGCTGTTAGACAGACTTATAAAGCACAATTAAATGAAGGTATGGATCAATTACCAAAAGCTAATAAAGCATTAGCATATAAATATTGTGGTGGTGGTTGGGGTGGATATGCTTTGTATTTGTTTAGTACACAGAATGATCGTGATCAATGGGCTATTTGTAATGATTCAATTGTTGTTGAGCCGTATTTGAAACCGCCTTTTGATTGATATAGAAATATATGGTTTGTTTAATATGTTATTTATTGTATATAATGGTTTGGTCTGTTTGTTTAGGAATTGGCTGTTTTTAGGAGGAAAAAGATGAAAGGATTAGTAGTTGTAACCGCTGTTTGTGTTATGTTGGTCGCGTGCCTTGCTTCTGCTGGGGAAGTTGTGAAGACTGTCACCATTGAGAAGACGATGTGTGTTGCTGGTGTTTGTCATCCAGCCGCTTGCTCTGTGCGTGAGCGGATTTATGAACGCCGAGCTTGTCGTGTTATGAGAAATGTTTGTGATGTGGAAGTACCGGTTCAAAAGACGGAGGCTAATAACGCAGTGCAAAAAACCATCACTATCAAGCGTATATGGTTTCGTAATGGACGTGTTGGTTGTTTGTGTGAGTAACTGAGGATTTAATTCTAAAGTTGTGGGCTTTTGTCAAAAATAATGTGTAGAACGGAACCGGAACGAAGCTAGTATTCACAGGAGACAAACTCATGGCTGCACAACCGCTTAACACCGACATTAAGGTGTTCCGAACGATCAGGTCGTTTCGGCAAGCAAATCGCCACGAGTCGGTCGCGGCCTTAATCAAAAGACTTCGTCCGCTGGTCATGAGTATTCCTGCGGGCGAAATCTTGGTCGAGGTTAAGGCACGTGACACGACAACGGCGGACTTTTCGCCCTATATGGGTGAGGCTCGGTATAACGCTGGGCGCGGATTCCCAATCGTGATTGGCCTGAAGGATCAAGTATCATTCGCTAATGCTCAGGGTAACATGCCTGGCGTTGATATGGCCTTCCAGATTGGTCAAGACAAATTCCTGCAAAACACTGTCGTTGCAATTGGCGATGACCTGCATCAAGATGCAAGAGATCTGACACCAGACATCGATCTGGGATAAGGTTGTGAGGCAGGTAACTTCTTGAAAACGGCTCGCACCAACACTGCGAGCCGTTTTCGTATCAGAATACTAGATGAAATCGGCTTAATCCTCGGCCCGATCGGGCCGAGGAAAACATTTATTAGTTTTGAGACGAGCTGATGTCACATTTTCATATTGATAACCATGATCTTTCCTTGGCCAATTTGCCATAGCATCTTCATTGATCTCTGCTGTTGACCTATCCGGGGTATACTCGCGATGAGCTTCATCGCCAGCAGACACAATTCTGAAACCATTGAATGATAATATACCAGATCCAAAAGTCTCCCAATGTAATAAACCATCGGTAGTATGTGATATATCATGCTCTTCTGCTAACAAACCATCAGTAGTGTGACTAATCAGATGAGTTTCGTATAACAGTGCATTTGTCTTATGCCTCTTCGGGATGTCTATCTTTTGTAAAAGAGCGTCAGTTGTTTGTGACTTGTAGCCATATATCCAAGCATCTGTAGTGTGAGCGATACTGCGCTGTATCTTCAATAGTGCATCCGTAGTGTGAGACAATGATACCTCAGCTTGAAGCAACGCATTAGTATAATGTACAGCAACTAGAGCTAGATATGCATCCGTTGAATGAGATAACGAATTCTCTTTTAATAGTAATGCGTTTGTCTGATGTATCAATTCCTCTTCTGCTAATAGAAGAGCATTCGTTGTTTGGTTTTTTACACCTACGCTGAATAGCAATGCATCAGTGCTTTGATGCAGGACACCATATAGATCAGCATCAGTGCTGTGAGATAGATCTTTAGTCCATGCTATAGATGCGTCTGTAGTATGATTTAATGCTATTTCTGAGAGTAGCAACGCATCTACCGATTGTTGTATTACACCGTACAAATTTGTGTCAGTTGAATACGATAATGATTCAGTTTTGAGCAGTGATGAATTGCTAGTATGTTCTATAGAATGTTCTTCTGCTAATAATGTATTTGTAGAATGTTCTAGTGCAATTTCAGTAGATAATAATGTATTAGTTGTATGTTGTGATCCATATTCAAATACAAGAAACGCATCTGTGGTTTGATTATGGTCGATTTCCGATAGTAATAGAGCATTTGTGGTCATTATTAGGCTATACTCTGACGCTAGCATAGAATTTGTCGTATGAAATTTAAATTCATATAACAATGAGTTTGTCGAATATGTTTTAATATTTTCTGATAATAATAATATGTTTGTTGTATGAGATATTGGTTTATCATAATTATGATATGATGTTAATTCAAACGACACCCAAAAACTGTCTTCGTTTCTTCCTGACCGTGTCTCTGGATATTTTGAATAGATTATTGTTCCTATTTCTCTATTTGGTGCATTTTGTGCCCAAATATATGACATATCTGGTGGCTGTCCACGTACGCATCCGGCCAATGGAACACCACCACTTACTGTTGAATCACTCACTAAGAAATGGGAAATTGGTAATACTGGTGGTCTGTAATGTAGATATGGACCACCAGAGAATGAACCAAAAGCTGATCTTGTCAATTTCTCCTGGAAATTTCCTGGTCTTTGTGGTACATCATCTGGATATATGTTATTGAATGTGTGTATTGATATGGTTGATTTATGATCTTCTGGAGTTGCTGTTGTTTCTGAACCAGGCACATAAAAATATAAGTTTGATTCTTTTATTGAATCTGGATCTAACACCCATAATGGACCACTATTTGGTAATTGCCAATTTGCTTGTGCCAGACTGAAAACTGATGATGATGTGGCGTCTAATGTGATCGGTGCACCATCATTAAAATAGAAAGCATCGCCGATTGGTGATAATGAATTTAAATAACTTATGATCGATGATACATCCTGCTGTGAAACTGTTCCATCATTGTTTACATCATATTGATCATTTATACCGATTACCACTGGTTGTGGACCATTTTGGTTTAAATAAATAATTATTGCTGATACATCATCTGATGTGATATATCCATCTCTATTAACATCGTATTGATCGTTTACGCCAGGAATTACTTGTATGCCGGGGGTAAATTCTATTTTATATAATTGGCCAGCTCCAGTGAGGTATGGTAATAATGTGTATGGACCGCCTATCCATGTTTGACCATTAGCTGTCATAGCTAATGCTAACCATGATGATGTTGTGTTAATGCTTGTTGGTGCGTATGCTATTTGCCATGAGCCACCACCATTTGATGAATAATAAAGTTGACCTAGGCTTTCTGTATTACTAATTGCTATTATCTTACCATTAGATGACATTGTCGAACCGATCCAGTTCCTACTAGTGTCACCGGCTGGTTGTGTTTCAACCCAAGTTAATCCACCATCAGTTGAACAGTATAATCTTCCGGCTTGTGCACCTGCTATAACTTTTAGACCGTCTTCTGAACATGATAACAAATTCCAATATTGATTAACAGCACCAGCAGGTTGTGTTTCTGTCCAACTAGTTCCTGAATCATGTGATTTATATAATCTTCCATCATATGACCCAATATATAACTTATTACCATCCCCAGACATGGCACTACATCTGATATTCATGCCAATTGGGGTTGCTGTCCAGTTTATACCATAGTCCGATGATATAAATGCTCCACCAGTAATAGCTGATTGGTTACCATATCCAACTAATACTTTACTACCATCATTTGATGTACTTATCGTGGTCCAATTTTTTAAAGTTATAGGACCAGGAAACATTTGAGTAAAAGATGAGCCATAGTCAGAAGATTTATATAAAACACCACTAGTCGATCTTACATGTGAACCGATATATTGGTGTTGACCATCGCTGGACATTGCCGATGATGCCCAATTTTCTTCTCCGGCTGATATAGTTGGAGTCCAAGAGACACCACTATTTATTGATTTCCACACCCGCCCTGGATTATTATTAACTGAATATATACAGGCTAGCATGACTGTGCCATCATGTGATATAGAACATGTTCCCCATTTATTTAGAGTATTTGGTGATGTAAATGGATATGATGACCATGTAAGTGTGGTTGGTATATTATTGCTGCCCGGCCATGGTTCGTGTATTGCTGGATTTGTCGCTGGCACTTCATAATCGTTTGGTGCATCATCGTCATATGTGTTTATACCAGCACAAGTTTTAGAAAATCCTCTAGATGCGTTTTCAGAACCAATTATAACATTATTGAAGTATTCTAGATCTATTACTACAAGTGATGCCGAATATTTAAAAATGTCTGTGGCGACAACATTATTTCCCTTGTATCGTATATGTAATCTAATGTCAAATGTATTTGTTATTGTTCTGAATGGTAATATTGTTAGGAATGGTCGCTGCTCTATGTTGGTTCCATATGTGTGTAGCCTTGGTATTGTAATATACGCACCTTTGTCAAGTATTATATCTTCATATGAATGTGATAGTCTAAATCCTATTGGACCCATTTCATTTGTTTCATTTGTGAATACTCCTATGGTTGCCATTGCTAGGTATCTATCACTAAATGTGTTGGTATAATTTCTATTATTTATGTTGCTTAAAAAGATATTACCGCAGAATGGTGCGGCGTTTGGTGTGCTATAAAATTCTGGTGTTGTATATGTGGTAAATGCTCCTTCATCTTCCATGTCTTCAACACACATACCAAATAATCTAACATTGCTTATTATTCCGCTACCGGAAAAATATGAATATAATTTTAAATAATATGATGATGTTAATTCATGTGGTGATATATATAATAAGATGAATCCCTGTGATGGAATTGGTTCATTATATTTATATGTTGATGTTGTCGATGTACTTATTCTTTCGAAGTGTTCTGTTGATATTCCTGAAAAATTTGTCGTTGGATATACAAGGATTTGTTTATGAGTTTGATCGCTTGTTTTGGTCATAGTGCCAGCTATTTCGTATGACACTATGATTAACCATAGTCCTGATCTTGTTAATTCGTTGCCTCTAACTTCTATGATGTTTTCATTTGCTGAACTTCCATATATAATATTCTTACGTACAGCAACTCCGCTTATGCGTTTTTCGAAATGTGGTATACGTGGTTTTACCATTATTATTGGAATTCCATTTTCAAAGATGAGATTCTGATAATACTACTGTTGTTACCATATCCCTATTATAAGTTTGACGTGACAGCTTTGATATCCTGATCAAAGATAAATATAAATCAATTCTTTTGGAGAATAACATATGGCCGCAACAGTTAATATAAAACGATGGACAGGTGCCGTTGGTTCTCCCACTAAGACTAGTGTTGATGGTGCTAATACTGTCGCAAATGCTGTTGACTCGCACCAAGCGATAGCGGCTGGAAGTTCAAATACTATTAAAATACCAAAAGTTGGTACAAATTACAGTTATTGGGTCACTACAAGACTTAATGCTGGATCAACGCCAGCTGGTTCAATAAATAATCTTAGATGGTATGGAGATGGTGCTGCCAATTGGGGAACCGGTGTCGGATGTATAGTTGGTCAAGTTACTGGTATTAATGGTGCTAACACCAATTATGTACAAGCAACTGGAACCCCTGGTACAACTGGTGATTTGTTAAATGTGACAAATCACCCGAATTTAATCGATCTCGGTAGTGGCGATAGGACAAGAAATTTTGATACTTACACTTCCGGTAGTCCGATGAGTGTTTCTGGATCGATTTCCAATCCTAACACTGGTGACTTTGGTAATTTTGTTGTTTATCAATTAACAGTTGGTACAACTGCGAGTGCTGGTGTAACAGCACAAGAAACATTCACTTGGTTGTATGATGAAACATAAGGTGTCAAATGGCGAAAACGATAAAAAAAGGCGACACTATTTGGGTTAATAGCCAACGTGTATTGCGGATCGGCAAAGGTCCTCAAAAAGCAACTATAGTTGTTATTACCGATAATATCGGTAAACAAGTTGGTGTACAATTCGAAGAGCCAGGAATTGGAGTCCACAATTGTGATGGATATGGCTCCAATTTAAATTGTCTGTGGGTACGTGCTACTGATGTGCTTAATGAAACTGAAATTTCCAATTTAATGACATTGTATGCTGAAGCACAGAAACACGCTGCCTCATTATCGTTCAAAGAGATTCCTTCAATCACTATTGAGTGATGTTAGTAACGTAAAAAATTGTATTATGCCACCAGTTTTCAGCACTTGCATATGATGGCTTCTATCAATGAATGATGTGTTAGATGCCCGCAATAGTCAATATAGTTCGACGGACCGGTGGACGCACTACAAATAGCGATGTTCCTGTAAATTGTTATTTTGACACAAATCTTGATGATTATATTGACACCACTGATATATTAGAAATTGCAAATTACTTAGATCTTTATGGAAACCAGCCAACAAATCCATCAAATTCATAATACGACGTGAATAGAGATGGTCAAGTTAATCAACAAGATATATCAACCATTATCGATTATTTAAACACACATGCCGATATCACAAAAGATATTATAACTAGTGTTAACACTGTCGCAAGTTCGTCTGATACACATCAGCAATCTATTAGCAGTAGTCATTCACCGATAAAAATACCAATGGCTGGTGCTAATAGTTATAGCTTTTGGGTGTCAACGAGACTACGTGTCGGCAATGTTGGCGCTGTTGGAATAATTAATAATATCAGATGGTATAGTGATGGTTCTAATAATTTTGGTGGTGGTATTATATGTAAAGTCGCCCAATCAGACGCATATATCCAAGTAATCGGTATTGACGGTGTCACAGGTTTTGAATTAAACACATCCAACCATCAAAGAATAACATCGCCACCCGTTCCATTTGAAACATATACATCATCATCACCATTAAATGTTTCAGGTTCCGGTGGTACACCAAACAGCGATTGCGGTAATTTTGTGATATATCAGATAATTATCAATTCTTCTGTGTCTGCTAAATACACGAATACTGAGATATTTACGTGGATATATGATGAAACGTAATTAATAATGAAAGGAAACCAATGAATACTATACTACCTCAACCATCATATTTGGAAGTGAAACCAGAACCGAAATTAATCTGGGCAGCTAGATACATTGATGGTACTATAGTCACACAATTTAAAGATGGAATAGAAAATAGTATAGAAAAATTAAACCGCGATGGCCTTCGTGGATTCTCACTAATAACAAAAGAAGGAAAAATATTATTTCATCAAGAACTAGAACCAGGTAAATCATTCTTCTATAGAAGAAGAACAGCTATTGAAACTGGTGCTAAATATATAGTGAAAATAATTCATCTTGTCGGATGGACTATTTATAATGGTAACGAACAGATAGCTATGAATGTATGTTTTATATATGAAGATGATTTTCATATCGTCTGTGGATCATTTAAGAATACAAATATGATAGAAAAGATCGATCAATTTAGACATGCAATACAACCAGTAGAATCAGATTCAATAATAATCACATAGCAAATATGTTATAGCTCAAATATATTCTGGAGGGTATTATGAGTAAGCAAGTACCATTTACACTACATGTTAAAATATTTCCACAATGGGGTTCAGGTAAAGGAAACCGTTTTAGCATGTGGAGAGACATGCAAAAAATAAGTGGTCTTGTTTATAATGGACTCACAGAATCATCAATTAATATCGCACAACCTGGTGGTGGCCAAAGTAGCACATCTGGAAACCAAGAAAACAGTGGTATTGGTTGGATGATAAACGGCTGTGCTGTAAAACCACAAATAGGACAAAACCCAGCCCAACTAATGATTACCGGATTCGCATTATCTAATAGTAGCAATGCCCAACCACATCCAGAAAAACAATTTATCCACACTAATTCGACTGTTACTGGTCCAGGATCTTCACCTTGGCAAAACAATCCCACTATGATTGTTAATAATGAAATATTAACATTGAAAAATACCATAGAAGCAGCAATAGTTACAGCCCTTCCGGCTAATGTACAATATGAGATATTTAGATTAGAATATTCGGGTATCGTATATGGCGACAAGGGTTATCACTTCCCAATTGCTTGATTGATATTCAATATGACAGCAGAACGGAAGTCACGAGAATCGTGAGGTGACGTGATGTGCGACGGATGCCCACTACAAACGCTTGCCGATTTCTTCCAGAACGCGACAACCGAGTTGCGAATCTCCACGCGAACCGCGACGCTCGCTGAGCAGATCACGCAGACGCAGACGAGGACAAACCAAATCATTGACGAGGCCCTAAAAACGCTCAACGGTCGAATGTGCTGGGCGTGTGGG
>Ga0172375_10006125_pt1 | contig 16993 bp, 12 predicted proteins | sample LakKiv1m_FD_114537 | JGI IMG/M metagenome (GOLD analysis project Ga0172375, IMG submission 114537) | Freshwater microbial communities from Kabuno Bay, South-Kivu, Congo - kab_092012_11.1m | ecosystem: Environmental > Aquatic > Freshwater > Lake | place: Democratic Republic of the Congo...
GCTCTTGTCGAGCATCGAGCAGAATCCGAAAAGGCGGCAGATCAGGGGTCGGGCAGGATAGATCATGCAGTTTTCGCCGGGCTTGTCGGGGTTCCAGAATGGACATGCCGCGTCGACGGCCTCGGTTTCATGTTGATGAGCCAGGAAGTGGTCGATCATTCCGCTTTTCTCGGTGAGAAGGTAATAGGCGATTCTGTCAGCCTCTATCGGTATGAGGTCGGGCACAAAATGAGCGCAGCAGTCTCCGCAGCGCGTTGGGCATGCTACGGGTGATCCATGGTTCTTGGCGGATTCCCTGAACGTCGCCTGGACGCGCTCGACGCGGGCATAGATCGCATCGAGTGCGTCCAGGCGACGTATGAGAGTGGTATCCCAGACGGTGCGATTCATGATCCTTCTTTTGCGCGACAATTTGCCAAATAAACGGCGCAGGCACATGATACGAAACTGACGGTCGTTTGTTCAATAGACAGTATGCCAAAACCCCCGGACCATGGTATATTTACATTAATTATCCTTAGCGCCGCCGGATCAGGCGGCCAAGCGTAAACCAAGGAGAGAGAATGAACTCCTCTTCACGAAAAATAACACGGGTGATCAGGTTTGGGGCCTTTATGGCCCTCCTCTTTGCCGCAAGTGGCCTTCTTTTCGCTCAGGCTGAAGTGCCTGCGGCTCAACCCGCGACCCCAGCCGATGCCGCCGCCGCTCAGCCTGCTACGGCTGCGGTCACCGCGGCGCCAGAGGCTATTCCGGCCCGGAACTTTTTCCTCGACGCTCCTGTGGCCGATCAGGAAGTCATCGCCAAGGCTGAAGGGCTTGTCAGCCAAGGCAAGTGGCTTTCCGCGTGGAAAGCGCTTTCCGACTACGACGCCGCGAACACCAATTCCTTCGTTTTGGCCGAAAAAATCCGGCTCGCGCTCGATGGATATGCCCAAACCACCTATCATCTCGCGTTTGGCTTTGTCGATCTCGCCGAGGGCCAGGACCTCGAATCGGCGCGCGCGGGGGCGGTGGAAGCGACCGATGTGGTTGAGTTCAATCCCGGCGATCTCGCCAAGGCCATCGAAGATAAAGGGGAAGCCATTCCTCCCGTCCTGTCGATGAAATTGGGCGATTTCTACTACACGGTGTGGAAGGACTATCAAGGTCAGTGGCTCAAAGACGATTCCGAAATCCTGGGCATGGCGGTCGAGGGCTACGATCGCGCCCTGGCCTACGAAACCTTCACGGCGCAAAGCCTGGACAGACAGTCGGAAATGCTGATAAGCCTGCAGCGCTTCGACGCGGCCGAAACCGTGGTGAAAAAAGGCCTCGAGCTGGATCCCGCCAACAACGCCCTGACTCTGCGCCTTGCCGATGTCTATTTTTCGATGGGCAAGTATGCTGACGTCTATCCTTTGGCCGACAAGGTCATCGCCGCCGCGGCCAACGACAGCGAAATCAACGACGCCTACATCGTGGCTATCAAGTCGGGTTTGACCTCTTCGGATAAAGTCTCACTCGAGAAGTATCTCGCCGGTTTTGAGAAAAGCTTTCCCACCGAGTATATGCCCGGTCTGGTCCGCCACCTCGTGGCCGTGCAGCTGGGCGACTCGGCTGCCGCGGACGCCGCGGCCGATGCCGTGACCGACGCCTTCCCCGGCAATCCCGATATCATCCGTTCGATCCTTTCGACATGGCTTTCCGCCAATGATCCAGATTCCGGAGCAAGGTATCTCGCGAGAGCTATCGCGAAAGCCCAGGGCGACGAGGCCATGGCGGCCCTCTATTTCTACAAGGCGCTTCTCGGGCCCGAAATTGCCCAGACCGAGGAAGTCTTGAATCAGGCTCTCGCCGATCTGGCCACGGCGGAGGGGTATTTCAAGAAGTCCTATCCCGAAGGGCACGAGGTGTTCGGCATGATCGATCAGCTCAGAGGTCAGTGGACCGAAGCCTTGAAAGCCTCGCAGGCCGCGCAAAGCGCTGCGCCCGCGGCGACAACCGAACCTGTCGCGACGCCCGCGACAACCACCACGACCGTTGACCCCGCGGCAACGACGCCAGCGACTCCGGCGCAGAGTGATGTCCCGGCGGCCGATGCGGGCACCGGAGCCACCGAGCAATAGTCCAGCGATTTCGCGCGATAGAAAAGCGCCAGGGCGCATGAACCGATCAAGGGAAGCAAACCACTCCCCGGAAGCCAGTTCGCGAAGCCCTGGCGCTTTTTTATTGTGTTGATTCGCTCGCGGGTTTCATCCCTTTCGGCTAGCCGCGTTCTTTTTATAAGAAAAGTAAAATGGTATGAAACCCGCATTTAATCCAATACCTTGTAGAACCAACAATCCCGCGGCTTGCCGCGAGATTGTTGATTCGCTTGCGGGTTTCATCCCTTTCGGCTGGCCGCGAGGTTGTTGATTTTATTTGCCGGAACTCTATAATTACCATACATTCAAGGAAAGAGCCGGGAGTCCTATGCCATCCATCTGTATTCACAACGCCACCGTCGTGGCCGGATATGCTCAAATGCCGGAGAGCGCCGTTCTCGTCGAGGGAGACTCCATCGTCGATGTTTTCTCGGAACGACGCTTCCTTCAGCGACATTTTTCCGCCGATGACAGCATCATCGACGCGGGCGGGGCCTATATTGTTCCCGGTCTGATCGACTCGCATATCCACGGTTTCGCCGGTTTCGGCACCGAAGACCTTTCCACCGATTCCATCCTCCATATGTCGGAAAAACTCGCCCCTTTCGGTGTTGCCGCGTTCTGCCCGACCCTCTACCCTATGTCCGAAGAGGACATGGTGAAGGGTATCAGGGCAATCGTCGCCGCCATGGGTCTGGAGCGCGGCGCGACGATTCTCGGCGTCCACCTCGAGGGCCCTTTCATCTCGCCGGCCAGGCTCGGGGTTCAGCGTGTCGAATTCGTGAAGCCGGTCGATCTCGACCTCATGCACAGGCTCTACAACGCCAGCGAAGGCCACATCGTCAACATGACCGTCGCTCCCGAACTCAAGGGTATGCGGGAACTGGCGCTTTACTGCAACAAGGTCGGCATGGTGCTTCAGGCCGGCCACACCGACGCCACCTATGAAAACATGATCGAGGGCATGCAGGCCGGCATCCGGCATTCCACCCACTTTTTCAACGCGATGAGCAGGCTCGACCACAGGAATCCAAATGCCGTGGGAGCGATCCTTATACAGTCCGATCTGTCCTGCGAGATCATCGCCGACGGCAAACATGTCCACCCCGACCTCATCCGCCTCCTCGTGCGGGATAAGCCCGACACCAATATCGTCCTCGTCACGGATGCCCTCAAGCCGACGGAACAAGCGTCGGGGCCTCTGGTGGCAAACCATGAGGATGTGTACATGAGCGACAAGCTCTTCCTCCGGAAATCCGACAATGTCATAGCCGGCAGCTCTCTCACCATGGTCGAGGGGCTCAAGAACCTTGTCCATTTCGGCATTCCCCTCGAAGTGGCGGTGAAGATGGCCTCCCCGAATCCCGCGCGCATCCTCAGGCTGCCCAAGCGCGGGGAAATCAGCCCGGGGTTTTTCGCCGACCTCACGGTCCTGTCGCAGGATTTTTCGGTCGTCATGAGCATGGTGAAGGGCAAATTCGTATTTGCCGCTTGAAAGGCCGGCCGGCGCGCCGGCCGCGGAAATTCCGCGCTTAAAGGAAACAGCATGAGAGTGATAATCCAGCAGAACGGCGACGATGTGGCAACATGGGCGGCGAACTATGTCGCCGCGCGGATTCTGAGCGCCCCGGCCGGCCGGCCCTTCGCCCTGGGCCTTCCCACCGGCTCCACTCCCTTGGGCATGTATCGCCGCCTCATCGAATTGAACCAGGCCGGCCTCGTGTCCTTCGCGAAGGTCGTCACCTTCAATATGGACGAATATGTGGGGCTGGCCCATGACCATCCCCAGAGCTATCACCGCTTCATGTGGGACAATTTCTTTTCGCGGATCGATATTCCCGCCGGAAACGTCAATATACTCGATGGAATGGCGCGGGATCTCGAGGGGGAATGCGCCGCCTATGAGGAAAAGATACGGCAGACCGGCGGCATCGACCTTTTCGTCGGGGGGGTGGGGGCCGATGGCCACATAGCCTTCAACGAGCCAGGGTCCTCTCTATCGTCGCGGACGCGTATCAAAACCCTTACGGCGGATACGAAGATCGCCAACGGCCGATTTTTCGGAAACGACCCGTCCAAGGTACCCTCGACCGCCCTCACGGTGGGAGTGGGAACCATCATGGACGCGCGCGAAATCCTCGTGATGGTGAATGGCCAGGCCAAGGCGCGGGCTCTTCGCCATGGCGTGGAATTCGGCGTCAACCACATGTGGACGATCAGCTGCCTCCAGCTCCACCCCAAGGCCATCATCGTCTGCGACGACGATGCCACGCTCGAACTCAGGGTCGGTACGGTCAGGTATTTCAAGGACATCGAGGCTGCCAATCTGGACAATGGGCTCACGTAAGGGATTCATCGCGGGGAGAATACGAAGGATGCCTTCGCCGCGTACAAGCCCTCATTCCCCGAAGCCGGCTTTTTTCAGCTTTGGGGCTATCACGACCGAGCAGTAGCCGTAGTTGGGATTCCGCCTGAAGAAATCCTGGTGATATTCCTCGGCGATCCAGAAATCCCCGGCTGGCTTCAACTCGGTGACGATGGGTGAGGACCAAAGAGCGCGCTGCCCTTCGATCGAGGCCTCCGCCGCCTTCCTCTGAGCATCATTCACATAGAAAATCGCCGATCTGTATTGGCTGCCCACATCGTAGCCCTGCCGATCTTTCGTCGTGGGATCGTGGATCTTCCAGAAATACTTGAGCAGTTCGCCGTAGCTCACCTTGGACGGATCAAAGGCTATCCTCACCGCCTCCGCATGACCGCTTTCGCCGGTCGATACGAACTCGTAGCTGGGCCGACGCGCGTCGCCTCCCGTGTAACCTGAAACGACATCGACGACGCCGGGTATGTTTTCGAAGACCGCTTCGAGGCACCAGAAACAGCCACCCGCTAGGACGGCGTATTCCAGGCCGCTCTCGTCGCTAAGCGGGAGGGGCGAGGAAAAATCATGGCTCGAAAAAGGCGGCGAAGCCGACCAGGGAGGCAGAGCCGCCTGACCTGTCTCACCAACGGCGGCTGCCTTTATGGGGGGAGTTGCCACGGAGCCAAGCGTCCCGGCGGGGAGCGATCGAGAAGGTGCCGGCAGGAGTTCGGCTGGCGTTGGACCGACTGATTGCGCCGTTGGTTTCGCGGCGCAGGAGACAAGGGTAAAAAGCGCTCCGACCGCGATAAGCGTCGGAAGCGCCAGGTGTGCATATTCCATACTGGAATAATAATAAATCTCGGCCCAAAAACCGAATTTTCGCTGAGTTCCGATTTCCAGCAATTCTTATCGATATTGACGGCTCGATCGGCCGAGTATACCCTGAGCCTTCAAAAAGGTGGTCATCTCCATGGAGTTGAAGAAAGACGCTATCAGCCTGAACTCGGTCATCATCTATTCCATCTCGGCGGCCGCGCCGGCGATGTGCATCGGCGGGTCCATGGGCTTCATCATGGGAGGCGTGGGCTTGGCCGTGCCGCTGGCCTTTCTCATCGCGACGCTTGTCGTCGTACTCATTTCCGCGAGCTATTCCCAATTGAGCGAGCGCTACAACTCGGCGGGGGGAACCTACTCGTACATTCGCCGCGTTTTCGGACCCGAGATGGGCTGGTGGGTAGGTTGGATCTATATCGGCATCACTTTCACCGTCGGCTGCGTGGGCGCGATATTCGCCATTTACCTCTGCAGCCTTTTCACGCCACTTCCCTTGTGGCTGGGCATCGTCCTCATCGCCCTGCCGACCTTCTACGTCGGCTGGAAGGGAATCCAACTGACGACGAAAGGCCTTGTGATTCTCTGGCTCGTTCAGACCGCCCTCATGGTCTGGCCGGCGATAGCCGCCTTCAATTCCCAGGCTCCCTTACTTCCCGATGTCGGGAAGCAGATATTCGCCTCAAGCTGGATTCCCTCCCTGGGCTCCAAGGGGCTCGCGATGGCCGTCCTCCTCTGCATCTGGTCCTATGTCGGGTTCGAGACGCCCGCCTACCTTGGCGAGGAGATCAAAGGCGGAAGCAAGGCCGTGAAAATAGCCATTCCGGTCGGATCGGTGGCCATCGGAATCACCTACATCATCGTTACCTGGCTATGGGTCTCCTCCATCAGCTCCGAAAACCTCGCGAAGATCAGCGGCTCGGGAACGGCTATTTTCGACTACTGCACCCTCATCAACTATCCCCTGGGACGCTGGCTGATCACTATTTCCGTATGCATGTCCTGTCTGGCCTGCTGGTTTTCCTTTGTCACCGCACTCCCCCGGATGCTTTACGACATGGGCAGGACAAAGGCGCTACCCAAGAGTTTCGCGAAGCTGAACCGCCACTCGGCGCCGAGCGTCGGCCTCATCGTCACCATGATCCTGTGGCTGGGCGCTGCGCTTTTCGGAGCCTACTTTTCCGTCGACACGCTGTTTTCCCTGATGTCGTCCTTCGCCTGCATCGCGTACGCCCTCGTCTGCGCCGCCGCCATGAAGGACCGGTGGGGAGGGAGAGGCCTGAGATCTTTCTTCATCGATAAGGCGATACCGACCCTGGCGATAGGCATAATGCTCTGGATGCTCTCATCGATGAGCGCGGGCTACCTTGTCGCCGTCGGGACCTGGGCTTTCATCGGGGCGCTGGTCATTGTTGTCATCAAGCACAGGAAAGGGCAGGACTTCTTCAAGCAGGTGGAGCTGTAGCGGTAGCGCGCCGCGCGGGCGGGGGGCGGGGCGAGGCGCTTCCGCCCCCCGCCAAGGCCTGCATTCGGCGCCTTGCGGGGGGCGACGCGGAAGGCCATTTTGCACTATAGTACCGCCATGGCGACAACTGACGACAAGAAGATCATTTATTCGATGTACCGCGTCTCTCGGAGGCACGGCACCAAGCAAGTCCTCAAGGATATCAGCATTTCATATTATTATGGCGCGAAAATCGGCGTCATAGGATTGAATGGCTCCGGAAAGTCGAGCCTTCTGCGCATAATGGCCGGCGCCGACACCGAATTCGCCGGTGATGTCACCTTGTCTCCGGGATATACGATCGGCTTTCTCCCCCAGGAACCGCATCTGGAAGCGGGAAAGACCGTCCGCGAAATCGTGAGCGAGGGCGTCCAGGAAATCGTCGACGCGCTCGCCGAGTTCGACGCGGTGAATGAAGCCTACGGCAACCCCGACGCCGACTTCGACAAGCTTGCCACCAAACAGGCTGCCCTCCAGGAAAAACTCGACACCATGAACGCGTGGGATCTCGATTCCCGCCTCGATTTCGCCATGGACGCGCTCCGCTGCCCTCCCGCCGACCAGCTCGTCGACCATCTTTCGGGCGGCGAGCGCAGGCGCGTGGCTCTCTGCCGTCTCCTCCTCAAGAAACCCGACATCCTTCTCCTCGATGAGCCGACCAACCATCTCGACGCGGAGACCATAGCCTGGCTCGAGCGGCACTTGCGCGAATACCAGGGCACGGTCATCGCCGTAACCCACGATAGGTACTTCCTCGACAATGTCGCCGGCTGGATCCTCGAACTGGACCGCGGCGAGGGCATCCCCTGGAAGGGGAACTACTCGAGCTGGCTCGATCAGAAAAAGAAGCGGCTCGAGCGGGAGGAAAAGGGCGATTCCGAACGCGCCCGCACGCTCTCCCGCGAACTCGAGTGGATCGGCATGAGCGCCAAGGGTCGCCACGCCAAGAGCAAGGCGCGCATCGAGCGCTACGAAAAGCTCCTTGCCGAGGAAGGCAAGGAAAAGATCCGCGAGACGAAGATCACGATACCCGCCGGTCCGCGTCTCGGGAAAGTGGTCATCAGGGCGGAGAAACTCGCGAAGGGCTATGAGGCCAAACTTCTTTTCGACGATCTCAACTTCGAAATTCCGCCCGGAGCCGTCGTCGGCATCGTCGGCCCTAACGGGGCGGGAAAAACCACGCTTCTCAACATCATCACCGGGCGCGAAAAACCCGATGCCGGGGCGGTGACCTTGGGCGACACCGTCGTCCTCGCCTACGCCGACCAGATGCGCGCCTCCCTCGATCCCGAGAAGAGCGTCTGGGAGCAGCTTTCGGGCGGCCTGGACCTGATCATGCTCGGGGGCAAGCGCGAGATCAACTCGCGGGCGTACTGCTCCTGGTTCAATTTTTCCGGCCAGGACCAGCAGCGCAAAGTGGGCGTCCTTTCGGGTGGCGAGCGCAACAGGCTCAACCTCGCGATGATGGTCAAGGAAGGGGCTAACGTTCTCCTCCTCGACGAACCCACCAACGACCTGGATGTCAACACGATGCGAGCCCTCGAGGAAGCCCTCGATTCCTTCGCCGGCGTCGCCCTCGTCGTGAGCCACGATCGTTGGTTCTTGGACAGAGTCTGTACCCACATCCTCGCCTTCGAAGGCGACTCCAAGGCCATCTGGTTCGATGGAAACTGGACGGAATACGCCGAGTGGCATCGAGCGCAGATCGGCGCCGACGCCGACCGGCCGCATCGGATCATCTACAGGAAGCTGGAGCGTTAACCATGGATCGATATATGTCCCGTCAGATGGCCGGCACCCTCGCCATGGCCGGCTGCGCCTTTCTCTGGAGCCTGGCGGGCGTCTTCATAAAGCTCATGGACTGGCAGCCCTTCGCGATCGCGGGGGCGAGAAGCTTTATCGCCGCGCTCTTCCTCTGGGCGGTGATAAAGAGGCCTCGCTTCAGTTTTTCGAAGGTCCAGGTACTCTCGGCCTTGGCCTACGCCGCGACGATGATCCTTTTCGTGTTCGCCAACAAGCACACGACATCGGCCAACGCGATTCTCCTGCAGTATGGGGCGCCCGTGTATGTCGCCATCCTGGGATCGATACTCCTCAAGGAGAAGCCGAGACTTGAGCATTGGATCGCCCTGGCGATGGTCTGTGGCGGCATGGTCCTCTTCTTCATGGATTCGCTCGGCGGGGGGCATTTCCTCGGCGACCTCGTGGCCGTCATGGCCGGAGTCACCTTCGCGATCAACATCGTCCTGATCAGGAAGCAAAAGGACGCGTCGCCCCTCGACTCGCTCCTTCTGGGACATATATTCACCGCGCTGATCGCGGGGGCGATTTCGCTCTTTCTGCCCGCCCCTGTCATCACGGCCAAGGCCATCTTCGCTATCTCGGCCCTTGGCATCGTGCAGATAGGCCTGGCCGCCGTGCTCTTCTCCTACGGCATACAGCGCATAACGGCGCTGGAGAGCATCCTCACCGCCGTCATCGAACCCCTCTTCAACCCGCTATGGGTCTTCCTCGCGACCGGCGAAGTGCCCGGACTGCGCTCCCTCTCGGGCGGGGCCGTCATCATAGCGGCCGTGCTCGCCTCGTCGATTGTCTCTGTGCGGCGAGCCTCGAAGGTTGTACAATAGGGGCATGAAACAGAGCTTCCTGTCGGCCACGATTCTTCTCATCCTCATCACGGATCCGCTCGGGAACATTCCCCTCTTTCTCGCGGCCCTCAAGAATGTCGATCCCTCGCGCCGCAGGCTGGTGATATTCCGCGAGTGCGCCATAGCCTTTTTCACCCTCGTCATTTTTCTTCTCTTCGGCTCGGCTTTTCTAAAGGCAGTCAACCTCTCCGACGAGACCCTGAGGATAGCGGGCGGCGTCATACTCTTCCTCATCGCCATCAACATGGTATTCCCCGGCTCGGGCGGCAAGCTCGTCGAGGACGACTCCGGCGCGGAACCCTTCATCGTGCCCGTGGCGATTCCGCTGATCGCCGGCCCTTCGGCCATGACGACGGTGATGCTTCTCGCCAGGACATCCCCGGTGCGCACCCTTGAATGGATAGGCTCGATCTTTATCGCCATCGTGGTGACAACGATCGTCTTCCTGGGATCGAACAAGCTTCAGGATTGGCTGGGAGCGCGCTTCTTGAGCGCCATAGAGAAGTTGATGGGTCTCGTGCTGACGGCGATCGCCGTCGAGATGCTCCTGGGCGGGATAACCAACTATATCAAGATAATTCAGGGCTGAAAAGGGAACTTTGCTCCCGCATCTACGTAAATTTTACGCAACACCTAAGGTAAAATACGCCGTCGTGCCTTGGCTGACTCTCGACTCGAGCCATATGGAGCCGTCGTGGCGGTCCACGATACGCTTGGCGATCGAAAGGCCAATGCCGTTGCCGGAGAATTCCTCAGGCCCATGGAGCCGGTGGAAGGGCTGAAAAAGCGCGCTCGCGTAGGTGGAGTCGAAACCCACGCCCTCATCCCTCACGAAATAGACAAGCTCGCCGGGGCGCGTTGGACAGGTTTTTGTGCAGCCTACCTCGATGACCGTCCGCGGCTTGTTCCTCGAAAATTTGAAGGCATTGTCGATAAGCGTCCTGAAAAGAGTGTCGATCAGCAAGGCATCGCATACCGCGAACATCGAGGGCGTTATCGAGATGGACACGACGCGGACCGGATCCTTCCTGATATATTCCGAGATGATAGAATCCGCGATCTTGCCTATATCGACGTTCGCCTTCCTCAGTTCGACGCCGGACACCTTCGAAAGCGACAGCAGATCGTTGATGAGCCCGGCCATCCTGTCCGACGCATTGCGGATTCTTTCCAGGTAATGTCTGCCCTGTTCGTCGAGGTGGGGCGCATATTGTTCCGTAAGAAGCTCCGCGAAGCTGTCGAGGGACCTCAGGGGACCGCGCAGGTCGTGGGAGACAGAATAGGTAAAGGCCATGAGTTCGGTATTCGAAGCTTCGAGCTGGGCGGTCCTTTCCTGAATTCTTTCCCCGAGCGTGGCATTGAGATCCTTGATCCTCCGCACATTGCGGTTTCTTTCCGTTATGTCGGTCATGATTTGGCCTATCAGAAGGGGCTCGCCTTCCTGGGAGATGCGGAATTTCTGCGTCAGGAGGAAGACCTGCTGGCCGAATCTGTCAGGCCACTCCTCCTCATACTCCACATACCCCTCCTCGAGTGCCTTCCTGTCCCAGGCCTTTGTCACGGCGGCCTGCTCCGGTTCGAAGATATCTTCGGGCCGCTTGCCAAGCCATCCCTCGGCGGGGTATCGAGAGGCCATCGTATCATTGACGAAAACGATGCGACTGTCCTTGTCCTTGATCATGACCAGCGAGGGCATGTGGTTCATGAAAATTGAAAATCTGCTCTCGGCGGCGCGCAGCTTTCTTTCGCTTTCAAGAAGCTGTCGGTATTTGCGGGACGCTCTCGAGTGCAATATGGCGGTTCCTGTCAGGATGGCCGTGGCCATTCCGATGACAAGAATAATGCCGAGCAGGAAGAATAGCTTCCACCATGGGCGCATGATTTCCCGCACCTCAATTTCTGACAGCAGTATCCAATCGGTGCCTTCAACAATTCCGGCGATACCGAGCGCGGGTTTCCCTCGATAATTGATCCCGCTGAGGGAACCCGAGTTGCCCGCGGCCGCGGCTGTTTCGATCGCAGGTTTTTTGTCGTCGCCGCGCGGGATGAGAGTGAGCGCGGAATTTTTCTTGGATCGCAAATTGCTCAAGGCAAAGGCTTCGCCCCCGCTATTTTTCAGAAGGATGTTTTCGGCCGTTTCGCTGGGTACTGGCCAGGAATCGATGATGGGGTAGAGGTTGCTGCGTGCGTCGAGATAATGGATGAGGTATCCCGCGAGTTTTCGGCTCTGCCCTGGATCGGGATTCTCAAAAATCGGGATCACGATATTGCATCCGGGATTGAGCGATGGAGATATCGCGTGCAGTTCGGTTATCCTCGCCGTTCCGGTTGCGGTTACGCTGGGCAAGACATCGATCACCGCCTTGTCGAGGCCGATGTTGTCCGAAGAGGACAAAGCGATGCTGCCATCGGGCCTAAGGGCGAGGGTTGCGGTGTAGCCGTAGGTTTTCGCGAAGGTTTCAAAGTCGGCGAGCAGGTCCCGGCGGGCTTTTGCGTTAGCGGCGGCGCCCGCGTCCTTGCCGGTGCCGTTGGCGCTGTTGCCTTTCGTCAAGGCATCCATCATGGCTATGGTTTCGCTCGATCGGGCCGTCTCCTCGGCTTCCACGAGGTGGCGCAGGCGCCATTGCTGGATCCGCTCAATCTTTTCCTTTGAAACTGAATTCAGGAGAGTCTTTGTGTCCTCTATGATTTTCCTGTATTGAGCGAATGAAAAAGCCGCTATCAAGGCGAAAAGCAGAATGAATGCCGTGGCGATGATACGGCGCTCCACCTTCGTCGTGGCCGGGGGAGCATCGTTGGGGGAATCGCCTTGGTCCTTGCTCATGGGCTGGTATCCTCGTGGAATCGCGGCGGCGGCGCTGGCCGATCCGCGGTGCGGCGATGGGCGCGGGCCGCCGTTGGCGGCCCGCGCCGAGGGGCCTGGATTCAACTATTCGCGAGGATTTTTTCCGCGAATGCCTCAGCCGTGAATCCGAGGTGGACAGCGACCTTGTCGCCGGGGCCCGATTCGCCGTAGCGCTCGATCGAGAAAATATTTTCTGAAGGGACGAAGTATTCCCAGCCCATGGCGATGCCGGCCTCAGCCGCGAATACCTTGGCTGGCGGCGAGAGAATGGCATCGCGCACCGGCGCCGGGGCGTCGCGGAAGGCGTTTCTGTCGGGCACGGACACGACGCGGATGGAGAGGTTGGGCTTCTTTCCGCCCACGATCTTTGCCGCCTCCAAGGCGAGCGATACCTCCGACCCGGAGGCAAGCAAGGTAATATCGGGCGCCTTCGGCGGGTTCTTCACGACATAAGCTCCAAGACCCATGGTATACGGCCATTCGGGATCGTCCTTTGCCAGGACGGGAAGATTTTGCCGGCTCAGCACCAGGACCGTCGGCCCATCGGTCTTTTCCATCGCCATGCGCCAAGCGACCGCGGTCTCTTCGGCATCGGCGGGCCGGACTACCTTCAGACCGGGAATCGTGCGAAGGGCGGTGAGCGACTCCACGGGTTCATGCGTGGGGCCATCTTCGCCCACAAAGATGGAGTCGTGGGTGAGGATGTAGATGACGGGCACTTTCATGAGAGCCGCCAGGCGCAGCGAGGGACGCAGATAATCGGCAAAAACGAGGAAGGTGGCGACGAAGGGACGAAGCCCGCCGTAGAGAGCAAGGCCATTGGCGATGGCCGCCATTCCATGTTCGCGTACGCCAAAACGGATGTAGCGGCCCGCGGGATTGCTCGCCGAAAAATCGAGGGGCAATCCCGAGGCATTGGGGGGAAGCTGGGTTACGTTCGGACTGGTGAGATCGGCGGAGCCTCCCACCAGGTTTGGCCATGCCTTGGCAACCGCGGCCAGGCATTTGCCCGAAGCGTTGCGCGTGGCTACCTTATCGCTTTCCACGAAAGCGGGCAAGTCGAGCTGACTCTGCGGCCGGTTGAAGTACCAGGCGCTCAGTTCCTCGGAGAGGGCGGGGTTTTCCTTGCCCCAGCGCTCATACATTTCCTGCCAGCGGGCCTTTGCCGCCTTAAGTTCGGATCTTCGCCTCTTGAAATAGGAATAGGCTTCGGGGGCCACGAAGAAGGGCGTATCGGCCGGGATGCCCAAGCCTGCCTTCGTCTTCGCCGCTTCCTCCTCACCCAGCGGCGAACCGTGAACGCCCGAAGTCCCCTGCTTCGTGGGCGAACCTTTGCCGATCACGCTCTTGAGGATGATGAGGCTCGGCTTGTTCTTTTCGGCCTTGGCTTGGGCGGTGAGCGCGGCTATTCCCTTGAAATCATACATGTCGCCGCTCAAGACTTGCCAGCCATAGGCTTTGAAGCGTTGGCCGACATCCTCGTCGAAAGCGATGGACGTGGGTCCGTCGATCGTGATCTTGTTGGCGTCGTAGTACGCGATCAAGGTGCCCAACCCGAGAGTGCCCGCGAGAGAACACGCTTCGGATGCCACGCCTTCCATGAGGCAGCCGTCGCCGACCAGGGTGTAGATGTAATGATCGAATATTTCGGCTGAGGGCGTATTGAATTTCGCCGCCATCATGCGTTCGGCTATGGCGAAGCCAATCGCATTGGCGATGCCCTGTCCGAGCGGTCCGGTCGTCGTCTCGACGCCGGGGGTAATGCCGTATTCCGGATGTCCTGGGCATTTGGAGCCGACCTGGCGGAAATTCTTGATATCATCGATGGAGAGGGCGAATCCAGCCATGTGGAGCAAGGAATAAAGGAACATCGAGCCGTGCCCCGCCGAAAGGATGAATCTGTCGCGGTTGATCCATGAGGGATCTTCGGCGTCGTAGATCATTTCCGCGCCGTAGAGATAAGCGCCGAGCTCGGCCGCGCCAAGCGGAAGACCGGGATGGCCCGAATTGGCTTTTTGTATGGCGTCGATCGTGAGACTGCGAATTGATAAGGCGATTTTTTCCAGCGATGAAATATCCATTCGACTACTCCTTGGTGAAATAATGATCAATGATACTCCATATTCGGCTTTTTGCACTAGGAGAGGTCATGATCGGCCAGACTATCGCATCGCGCGTCCGGTTTCATTTCAGCCCGATCCGTACGCCATGATGGCCTTGTCTTTGACGGCCAGAGCCGTTTCGAGCGAGATCCCGGCGGCTTTGGCGACAGCCTCCGTATCCGCCACGGCGATGGAGCCGAGCGATCCGAAGGCTTTCATCAGTTTTTTCGCCCGCGCTTCGCCGATCCCTTCGACCGTCTCCAGCACGGAGAAGCGCAGGTCCTGGTTCCTGAGTTTTTTGGACAGCCCGGTCGCGAAGCGGTGGGTTTCGTCGCGGATGGCGACAAGGACGCGAAGCGCGGGCGAGTCCTTCGGCAGGACGATGGGTTCAAGCCTGTCGGGGAGGTATATTTCCTCATTTTTCTTTGCCAATCCCGCCAGGTCGCAATCGAGGCCCAGTTCGTCGAGAATTCCCTTGGCGGCGGAAACCTGGCCGGCGCCTCCGTCGATGAGTATGAGATCCGGAAGCTCGGCCTCCTCATTGATGAGGCGAGTGTAGCGGCGTGCCACCGCTTCACGTATGGAGGCGAAGTCGTCGATGGCTCCTCCCAGGCTTTTTATGCGGAAGTAGCGGTAATTCTTCTTGTCCGGCACGCCATTCCTGAAGCTGATGAGCGAGGACACCGTGTGTTTGCCGGCGAGGTGGGCGATATCGAAGCCCTCGATTCTCATAGGGATCGAGGTGAGTCCCAAGACCGAGCGCAGCTCGAGGAGGGCTTGCGTGTCGCCGATTTCCCGCCGCTTCTTGATGAGTTCTTCCTTGGCGTTCTGGACGGCGAGGTTCATTGAAGCCGCGTGGCGGGTTTCCCTGGGAACGAGAAAGCGCGTTTTGGCGCCGAGTTTTTTCTTGAAATATTCGGAGACGGGCTTTGTCCCCGCCGTTTTCATCAAGTAGATCTGGGGAGGGGGAAGCCGCTCAGGGCTGTAATAGCTGGCGAGAAAGGTTTGGAGGGCTTCCTCTTCCGTGTCGTAGAGAGGCGACATGAAGCTGTCGCGGCCCTTGAGTCTTCCCTCGCGCATGCTGAAGACAATGAAGGAGGCAAGGTCGCCGTCACAATGCCAGGCTATATAATCTCTGGCGGCCGGATCGAAATCCTGGGCATTGCTCCTGCCCACGAACTGGTCCACCGCCTTGATGGCGTCGCGCAGGCGCGCCGCTTCCTCGAATCGGAACGCTTGCGCGGCTTCATCCATACGCGCCTTAAGATCGACAAGAAGCTCAGCCGTTTCCCCCAATAGCAGTTTGCGGATCTGGCTGACCCTTTCCATGTAGGCTTCTCGCGTGATTTTCCCGGCGCAGGGACCGGGGCATCGTCCTATGTGGTAGTACATGCAGGGCGATTCCCGCTTTCGCATCACGGCGCAGCGTCTGAGCGGGAAGAGTCGCTTGATGAGCTCGAGGTAGATATCGATGGTTTCGGCGCTCGGGAATGGGCCGAAGTATTCCGATCCGTCATTGATGATTCGTCGAGTTCGGAATATCCGCGGGAATTCCTCATTCGTTATCCGGATGGAAGGATAGGTCTTTCCATCCTTGAGGCTGATGTTGTATTTAGGGCTGTGCTCCTTGATCAGATTGTTTTCGATCAGGAGAGCGTCGTATTCGCTGCCGGCGAGGAGCCACTCGATGTTCGCGACGCGCGAAACGAGGTGGCGTGTCTTGATGTCTTTTTTGCCTGAAAAATAGGAGAGAAGGCGGTTCCTCAGTATCTTCGCCTTGCCGACATAGATGATGGAGCCCGCTTCATCGCGCATGATGTACACGCCAGGCGATTCTGGCGCCTGGCGGACGAAGGTCCGGAACCGCGCGTTTTTTTCGGCCTGTTCCGAGAGGTGGCGTTTTTCGGAGGTTTGCCCGGATGCCTCTGATTCATGGCCGGCAGGTCCTCCAAGGCTCTCGGGGATCTCGTATTTTAGGTCTTTCATACTCTATACTAATAGTACGGAACTTTGCCCTTTCGGGGAAGCGAGGAAGCCATTCTCCGAGCGCGTTCACAGGCAAAAGCGCGCGGAAGCGTGGCGGAAAGGCGGTATGATGGCATTCATGGATGACGCGATTTCCAAGGCGCCAGCCAAGCGGGATTTTTTCGACGGGATGTCGCAGGCGATGGAGGCTTTCACGTTCTGCCCGGCCTGCGCGAGCCCCCGACTCCGCGGCGAAAGAGGGCGGATGTGGATCTGTCCGGATTGCGGTTTCGAGTATTTCCACAATGTGGCGACGGCTGCGGGCATTATCATCGAGGTTTCGGGCTCCATCATCCTGCTGAGGAGGTCCAAGGAGCCGAGGCGGGGTATGCTGGGGCTGCCGGGCGGTTTCATCGAGCCTGGCGAGAGTGCCGAGGATGGGGTCCTGCGCGAATGCGGGGAAGAACTTGGCTGGGCTCCGAACCACATCGATTTCCTGGCTTCGTATCCCAATATTTACCGCTACCAGGGTATTCCCTATGCGTCCTGCGATTTGTATTTTTGTGCGGGGGCGACCGCGCTCGATGCGGTGAAATTCCGAGCCGATCCGGCCGAA
>Ga0172375_10006126_pt1 | contig 16989 bp, 11 predicted proteins | sample LakKiv1m_FD_114537 | JGI IMG/M metagenome (GOLD analysis project Ga0172375, IMG submission 114537) | Freshwater microbial communities from Kabuno Bay, South-Kivu, Congo - kab_092012_11.1m | ecosystem: Environmental > Aquatic > Freshwater > Lake | place: Democratic Republic of the Congo...
CTGTGTCAAATATTCCCGTTTTCCTGCTTGACGGTAGGGGTTGAAATACCGCAATTTACGCACACATTGATTCGTCGCAGAAGCGCGAAATCGGGGGAAGGATCTTATGTGGAGTACCATTCTTGGATGGTTCTCAAACGATATCGGTATTGACTTGGGCACCGCCAACACGCTGGTGTACGTCAAAGACCGTGGGATCGTGCTGAGAGAGCCGTCCGTGGTGGCCGTGCAGGCCGGAACGAAGCGCATTCTCGCCGTTGGCGAGGAGGCAAAGCGTATGCTGGGCAGAACGCCCGGTAATATCGTGGCGATCCGGCCCATGAAGGCGGGTGTGATCGCCGATTTCGAGATCACCGAAGCCATGCTCCGGTACTTCATCAAGAAGATTCACAATCGCCGCAAGATGGTCCGTCCGCGCATCATTATCGCTGTTCCCAGCGACATCACCGAGGTGGAGAAGCGGGCCGTCAAGGATTCTGCCATTCACGCGGGGGCGCGAGAGGTCTTCCTGATCGAGGAACCCATGGCCGCCGCGATCGGGGTGGGGTTGCCGGTCCAGGAGCCGGCGGGCAATATGATTGTGGATATCGGCGGAGGCACCACCGAAGTGGCCCTGATCTCCCTGGCCGGTGTCGTTTTCAGTCGATCCGTGCGGGTCGGCGGCGATGAGATGGATGAGTGTATAGTTCAGTATATGAAGCGGGTATATAATTTGATGACAGGAGAGAGAACAGCCGAAGATATCAAGATCACCATGGGGTCAGCCTATGCCGTGGAGCCGGAGACCACCATGGAGGTAAAAGGCCGGGACCTTGTGGCCGGCCTGCCGAAGACCATCACGATAACATCCGAAGAGATCCGCGAAGCCTTGCAGGAACCCATTTCCTCCATCATTGACGCCATCAGGATCACTTTAGAGCGTTGTCCTCCCGAGTTGTCGGCTGACCTGGTTGATCGCGGCATGGTTCTGGCCGGAGGCGGGGCTTTACTGAAGGGCATTGACAAACTCATCGCCGAGCAGACAGGTCTGCCGGTGCATATTGCAGACGACCCCCTGAGCGCGGTTGCCGAGGGCACCGGGGTTGTGCTGAATGAGCTCAATTACCTTCGTAAGACCGTCCGCTCGTAACCGGATTCTTCTTCCTCATCATTCCCACCTGCTTCCTATCGACTGACCTGACTGTGGGCAGTCGGCTCGCGGAGAATCTGTCGGCCTTGGGGCCTGACGCGATTCCCAGCCGATTCCCAGGAGGACACGGTGAGAAACAGGATGTGGATCGCGGGTGCGGTTGTGCTGGTTGTGCTGATTCTGCTCAATCTGCCCCTCCCGGCCTCGGTCCGTGTCAAAATGGTCTCGCGCGACAATCTCGCCCCTTTCCACAATGTCATGGGCTTCCTGCTGGACCGGACGCTGCGAATCGGATCCTACGTGGCGGACGCGAGCCGGGCGGCTGGGGAACGCGAGAGGATGTTAACCGAAGTGGCCACGCTTCACGAAGAGGTCCGGAGGCTCGAGACGCTGGAGCGGGACAACGAAGAGCTGCTGGAACTCCTCGGCTTCAAGAGCACGCATCGCTACAAGCTGGTGATCTGCGAGGTGGTGTCGCGGGGCGATGCCACCGGCTGGTGGCAGACCCTGACCTTGGACAAGGGCTCCGATGACGGCATCCTGACGGACATGGCCGTGATCACCACGCGGGGGCTGGCGGGGCGTACCACGGACGTGTCGCGGCGCACCACCACGGTCATGCTCCTCACGGATCCCACCTGCCGTGTATCCTGCAAGTTCACGCGCACCGGGGCCCTGGGAATTGTCCGCGGCGGCGGCGTCTCGATGGGCGGCGACGCGAAGATGGCCATGTTCTATGCCCCGCGGCCCAATCGTATGGACTACGTGGCCAAGGAACAGAAGATTTTCGAAAATGACGAAGTCGTCACATCAGGGCTGGGGGGAGTCTACCCCGAGGGCCTGCCGGTCGGCTCGGTGATCAAAACGGACATCGATCCCTCCGGGCTGTATCAGCGGGCGGACGTTCTTCCCTCGGCGGATATGAGTCGGCTTAGGTACGTGTTCGTGGTGCTGCAGTAGAAGGAAGGAAGCCGCTCCGCCGGACAGGCGGAGGGCGAGACAACGATGACGATCTGGGTGGTGATGATCATGGTGCTCATGGTGGGCGGCCTCTTGCAGGTGCAGCTCCCCGGCTATGCCGTCCTGGGGCAGGTCAAGTTTCCCTTCCTGCTCTCCATCGTGTTGTACTACGCCCTGAACTGGGACGTGGGCATTATGCTGGTGGCGGGTGTGCTGGCCGGCCTGTTGCAGGATGTGTTCAGCCCTGTTCCGCTCGGTTACTCGGCGTTCTGCTTCTGCCTCGTGGGATGGGTTGCGAACCGATGGCGCAAACTGGTGCTAACGGAGGCCGTGATCACGCCGCTCTTTTTCGGCGGCATCGCTTCGATGGTGGTGACGCTGGTGCTCTATGTGTTTCTCCTGCGGGGCGAGCTCATCGAACCCGAGATCGGCCGGCTGTTCCTGCGACTGATCGGCGCCGGTATCCTCGGTATGATCAGCACGTTGCTCGTATTCCTGTTCGCGGGACTGTTGGACCGGCTCGTGGGGAATGTGGAAGAGAAGGGGAACCTCGATGACGTTGAGTGACCGATTGGAGGGGGAACTGATGCGGACCCGCGTGGCCCTGATGGCCATGCTGGCGGCGTTTACCTTCCTCGGCGCTGTGCTGTGGCGCATCCAGGTGTTCAGTACGTCGGAGTACCGGGACAGCCTGGACCGGCAGAGCATCCGGCTGGTGCGGTTGCCGGCCGCCCGGGGCGCGATCCTGGAGCGCAACGGGATTTGTCTCGCGCACAACAGGCCCAGCTACAATATCGCTGTCTATGTCGAAGAACTTCGGAAGCCCGGCCGGATGAGCAATACGGTGGACGAAGTGGAGCGGGTCATCCGCCGGGTTGGTGGGGTTATCGGGGCCAAGCCCGAAGTGACGCGCGCAGACATCCAGATGCACGTCACGAAGCGGTTGCCCCTGCCGTTCCTCGCTTGGCGTGACATTGACCAGAAGACGCTGGCGAGGTGGTGCGAAAGCAACGTTTCCCTACCGGCGGTCGATATCTACATCGAGCCGGTACGGTCCTATCCCATGGGATCCCTGGCGGCCCACGTGATGGGCTATGTGGGAAGGGCCGTACCCGGCGCTGAGCCGGAAGAAGGAGAGGAGCCGTACCACTACTATCTTCCTGAAATGGCCGGGAGTTACGGCGCCGAGAAGACGTTCAACGAGCGGTTGGCGGGCGAGGCCGGGCTGGAGGCCATTCGCGTCGACGCGTCGGGGTTCAAACACGAGATCCTCCAGAGCCGGGAACCCGTCCAAGGGCGCGATGTCAGCCTGACGATCGACTTTCGCTTTCAGCGGCTGGTCGAGGAAGCGTTGGGGGATGATCGCGGGGCGGCCGTGATTCTTGATCCCCGGAACGGGGACGTGCTGGCCATGGCCAGTTCGCCGGCGTTCGATCCGAACCGCTTCGGAGCCGGTATGTCGCGCGAGGAGTGGGCTGAGTTGAAGGGCGAGAGCCATCCTATGGTGAACCGGGCCATTCAGGGGACGTATGCGCCCGGGAGCGTTTTCAAGCCGATCATGGTCCTTGCGGCGCTGGAAAGCGGGACAGCAAACGAGAATACGCGGTTCAACTGTCCCGGATACTTCCAGTTGGGTTCGGTGCAGTTTCACTGCTGGCAGAAGGAAGGACACGGTGTCATCGCTCTGCGAAAGGGCATCGAACAATCGTGCAATGCCTACTTCTGTCAGCTGGGAATGCAGTGCGGCGTTGACCGGATTGCGCAGATGGCGAGGGCCGTGGGGCTGGGCAAGCCCACGGGACTCGATCTTGGTAGTGAATCGAACTTGGAAGCCGGCGGTATCGTGCCCGACCGCGAGTGGAAGATGAAGCGGATGAACGACGGTTGGCGGCCAGGAGACACTTGTAACCTGTCGATCGGCCAGGGTGCCCTGGCCACGACGCCGCTGCAGATGGCCCTGGTTACGGCCACCATCGCCAACGGGGGATCGCTCTATCGTCCACGAGTGTTGCTGAAAGCGGGCCAGAAAGGCGAGTTGGTCGCGAAGTTGGGGTGGTCGGCGGGATCCCTGCGGATTGTCAGAGGGGGCATGCATGATGTGATTGAGGCGGAGTCCGGCACGGGCAAGCGGGCCAAAGTCGAGGGCGTGGAAATGGCCGGAAAGACCGGTACCGCCGAGTTCGGAATCAAGGCGGAACGCAAGAAATACACTTGGATGACGCTGTTCGCGCCGTTTGAAGCTCCCCGGTATGCCGTTGCCGTGATCATTGAGGAGGGCGTGTCGGGCGGGCTTACGGTGGCGCCGCGCGTCGGGAGATTGATGACGGGCATTTTCAAGTTGGAAGGCGTAACCGTTCAGAAAGCAGGAGCGGAAGGCTGATGACGTTGGATTTCTACTGGCGCCTGATCAAAAGGATGAACTGGCCGATGACCGCCACGATAGGCGTGTTGATCATCATCGGGGTTGCCTTTGTCTACGGCGCCAGCCACTCCAATGAGCAGTTGCAGGCGCATTCGCTATTCACCAAGCAACTCCTGTGGGCCTTGGTCGGGCTGGGCTGCTATCTGCTGGTTGCCGTGTGGGACTATCAGAAAATCGGCAATCTGGCCTGGCCGCTGTATGGCGTCAGCATCTTTCTCCTCGTGCTGGTCCTGATCATGGGCAAGACCATGTATGGAGCGACCCGGTGGCTGGAGTTCGTGGGCGTCAATCTGCAGCCGTCGGAGCTGGCCAAACTGGCGACCGTCGTTGTTCTGGCCACGATGCTGAACCGTTCAGGGGCGGACTTCGGGCGTGTGGGCTCCGTGCTGGGGCTGCTGGCTGTGGTGCTGGTTCCGTGGCTGCTCATTATGAAGGAGCCGGATCTGGGAACGGCGATGGTGTTCATCCTGACCCTGTTCATCATGATGTTCGTGGGCGGCGTGCCGTTCCGGACGCTTGCCGTCCTGGTTTCGATCGGAGTGGCGCTGATCGTCATCGTGATAGGCGTCATGTTTCTGCCGGCCAAACTGGGCATGGACGAGGGACGACAGGCCCAGATCATGGGCAAGGTGGGGATCAACGACTACCAGAGGGACCGCATCCTGGTATTTCTCGATTCAAGCCGGGATCCCTACGGCCGGGGCTGGAACAAGCTGCAGTCGGAGATTGCCGTGGGGTCAGGGGGAACGTGGGGAAAAGGGTTCATGAAAGGCACGCAGAATATCCTGGGTTTCCTTCCGCGTTCAGTGGCTCCGACCGACTTCATCTATTCGGTGATTGCGGAGGAAACGGGCTTTTTTGGGTCGGTGGTGGTGTTGCTCTTGTTCGGGTCGATCATCTTTTTCGGGTTGCGGACGGCGCTGACGGCACGGGATAAATTGGGGCGCCTGCTGTGCGCGGGTATGGTCGGTATTATTTTCAGTCACGTGTTCATCAATATTGCCATGACCGTGGGGCTGATGCCCGTTACGGGACTGCCGTTGCCGCTGCTGAGTTATGGCGGCACGTTCATGATCGTGGTGCTAGTGGCTTTGGGCGTGGTTCAGAGCGTCTACATACGGTCTCGACGCTCGGCGTGAAGCGGTGAACCACAACACCTGCGGGTTCGGTGGTGAAGGCCTGCGGGAAACAAAAGAAGAGAGGTAACCATGTTCGGATGGCTGAAGCGGGATAAGGCAAAGAGGGAAATCATCATCAACAGCGAGAATCTCGAGATCCGCGTTGCGGTTCTGGAGAGCGGCAAGATGGAGGAATTCCAGGTCGAGCATCCAACGGAAGAGCGGATGGTCGGCAGTATCTATAAAGGGAAGATCCAGAATCTGGAGCACGACCTCCAGGCCGCGTTTGTCGACATCGGGATGAAGAAGAACGCGTTTCTTCATTACTGGGACATGTCGCCCGAAGAGGACATGTTGGCGGAATTCGATGAGGGGGAACGCCGGCATCGATCCTCCCGGCGAAAACGGTTCTCCAACGAGGAAATCGAGAAGCGTTTTCCGGCGGGGTCCGAGATCGTGGTTCAGGTGACCAAGGGGCCCATCGGCACGAAGGGCCCGCGGGTGACGGCGAGTCTCAGCATCCCGGGCCGCTATCTCGTCATGATGCCCGGCGCCAAACTGAAGGGGGTGTCGAGGAAGATCTCGGACGATCGGGAACGGCAGCGGCTGAAGAAGATCCTGTCCCGGCTGGAGCCGCCGGAAAATGCGGGCCTGATCGTGCGCACCGCCGGCGCTGACGCCAGCAAGGGTAGCTTCTTCGATGATTTGAAGGGGCTATCGATTATCTGGCAGGACTTGCAGCGAGGGATCGTGGAGAAATCCGCGCCGTGCTGCCTCTACCAGGAGCCGGATCTCGTGGAACGAGTGGTTCGTGACTGGCTCACCGAGGACGTGGACCGCATTGTCATTGATTCAAAGGACAAATATGAGAAGATTCGAGACATTGCGTCGCGGATTTCGAGAAAGGCGCGTTCCCGGATCACGTTGTACGAAGGCGAGTTGCCCATTTTTGACCATTATGACGTGGAACGTCAGCTGGAAGAGGCCTTTCGACGCAAGGTGAACCTGAAGTCTGGCGGCTACATTGTGTTCGACGAGACTGAAGCCCTGATCGCCGTGGATGTGAACACGGGGCGGCACAAGGGAAAGGGATCGCAGGAAGAGGCGATCTTCGAGGTCAACACGGAAGCCGTAGAGGAAGTGGCGAGGCAACTCCGGCTTCGGAACATTGGCGGCTTGGTGCTCCTGGACCTGATTGACATGAAGTCCCGGAAGCACCAGAGTCACGTGTATAGGACGATGAAGGCCGCGCTGAAGCGCGACCGGGCCCGGGCGAACGTGCTGCCGATTTCCGAGCTCGGTATCATGGAGATGACGCGGCAACGCGTCGAGGAGAGTATCCTCTCCACGATGTATGTGGACTGTCCTTATTGCCGTGGACGCGGTAAGGTGAAGTCCCCGCTGGGGATGAGCGTGGACATCCAGCGGCAGATTTCGGCGATCATGCGACGGCATCGGAAGGACAGCGGCGTCGTTGAACTTCAAATTGTGGTCCATCCCACGGTAATGGAGCGACTGCGGCGGGAAGATGAGGAGTTTTTGATGGATCTGCAGGAGCGATTCGAAGGGCGATTGACCTTCAAGTCGGACCCGGCCAAACACGTGGAATACTTCTCGATCAATAACGCACAAACGGGTGAAGTGCTCTATTCGAGTATCGAAAAATAGGGGAAGCAACCGGTGACCGACAACAGACGATCAGCAGAAGGCAGGATTCCGCGGTGTGGGATGGTCGCTGTGGCGGCCATCGTCGCGCTTTCGTGGTGTGGCACGGTGACGGCAGCGCCGAAAGGGGAAGGACTAGTCGGGGGAGGCATTGATCCGACGGGGCCCATTACGGCGAGAGCCGACAAGCTCGACTATGATCAGGAGACGGGTAAAATCGAGGCGACCGGCAACGTGGTTGTTACCAAGGGCAGGGATGAGCTTCGTGCGGATTATGTGAAGGTGAATCGCACAACGGAAGAGGCCGACGCATTTGGCCATGTCTCACTCAAGCGGGCGACCGGCACGTGGACGGGCGAACGGGTGCACTACAATTTCAAGACCAAGGAAGCCGACTGCGATCAGTTCACGCTCAACGTCCTTCCGTACCACATTGTGGGCGGTAAGGGCCAACGCATGACGAGCAACAACACGTATCAGGTCAGCGATGTCACCGTTACGACCTGCTCGAATAGCCTTGAGGACGCTCACTGGTGCGCCTCGGTGGCGAACATGGAGATGAAGCCCGGTGAGTGCTTCACCGCCCACGGCGCAGTGGTCTATCTCGGCGTGGTTCCGGTGATGTACCTGCCGTATTGGTACCGGAACTTGCGCGAGGATGTGGGGTTCAGGTTTCTGCCGGGCTATGATTCGCGGATGGGCGCCTTCCTGTTGACCTCGACGCGGTATCGCTTGAATCCTTACCTGAGAGCGAGTACCGAATTGGACTATCGCACGCAACGCGGCTTGGGGGGCGGTGAGACCTTCAAGTGGAATGACCCCGAGGGGTATTGGTTCGGGGAACTGACCGGCTACTACGCATCCGACAATGATCCCTGGGATGAGTACGACGATCCGATCACATCCGGTATCAGCAGCGACCGATACCGGATCCGGCTGAAGAATACCGACAATGTGACGGATCGAGACTCCATTGTGCTCCAGGCCAACTACCTGAGCGACGTCGATATTCTGGAGGATTTCTTCGAGGATGAATATCGGGCCGGCGTTCAGCCCGAGAACTACGTGGTCTACACGCATCGGCAAGACACCTACACCGTCAACGCTCAGGCTCGCGGGCGTCTGAACACATTCTATTCCAGCGTCGATCGTCTGCCGGAAGTGTCGGTCGACTTCATGCGCCAGCCGATCGGTGACTCCCTGCTGTATTACGAGGGGCGAACCGCGGCGGCCTCGCTTCAAAAGGTGTGGGATGAGGCGGAAACAAACGCCACCGACTACTCCGCGCTCCGGTTTGACACCTCCCACATGGTGTCCTACCCGCAGAAGTACTTTGGCTTTCTGAATATCAGCCCGCGGGCGGGGTACCGGGGCACCTACTACTCCAAGACCCGGGGAACACAGACAACGGTGGACACAACGACTACATCCACGACCAATACGGTCGTGGATGGCTTGGGCCACACCAACGTGACCGTAACCACGGCGACAGCCACCAGCACCAATGCCACGGATGTGGAGGCGGGTGCCCAGCTCCGGTCGAGAGTTGAGCTGGGGGTAGAGGTGTCCTACAAGGCTTTTGCGACATGGGACGCCGGCGGCACGCCGATGCGGCATATTATTGAGCCGTACGCCAACTACACGTTTGCGCCTGAGCCCAATCTCTTGCCCGAGGATCTCTATCAGTTCGATGAAGTGGATCAGCTCGGTAAGGATCATTCGGTCAAGATCGGTGCGCGTAACAAACTGCAGACCAAGCGCAACAACGAGCCGTTTGACCTGATGGATATCGACGCCTACGCGCGGTTCCTGCTCGAGCCCGAGGCCGGTCAGAATGCACTGGACTCGGTCAACGTCATTGGCGAACTGCACCTCGTCGAGGGGCTGAAGATCCGGTTTGACGCGGAGGCCAATCCGGACGACGGTCTGAGGGTCTTCAATGCACGCATGGAGGCGGCAAATCCCGAGCTGTGGGGCGGGGGAGTGGAGTATCGCTTCAGAAAAGACGACAGCAGTCTTCTGTTGGCGGATCTGACGCTCTTCCCGAAGGCGCGATGGACCTGCAATGCGTACGGACGCTACGAGATGGAAGACAGTCAGTTGGAGGAAGTGGGCGGCTTTCTCCAGCGGAATTATGACTGCATCTCCGTGCGTACCGGCGTGGGCTTCCTTCCGGGCTACGAGCGGACAGACGGTGTCATGATCGAGGACGAGTGGCGGGTGATCCTGGGACTGTGGCTCACTGCCTTCCCTGAGGGTGGCCTGATCGGTCGATACAGGAAGTAGACGCCGCGATCGTCGTTGGCATTCCGGAGTGACAAAGAACAGGAGCAGTTATTTGTGAAACGAAAAAGGCAGACGGAGTACCTCGTGACCGGCGGCGCCGGGTTCATCGGATCCAACATCGTTCGACGGCTTGTCAGTGACGGCCGGTCCGTCCGGGTCCTGGACGATCTTTCTACCGGCCGCTTGGACAATATTCGTGACCTTCTTGATGATGTTGAGTTCATTCGCGGCGACATCCGCGATCCCAAGACCGTCCAGAAGGCCGTGAAGGGTGTGCGGAACGTACTTCATTTGGGGGCCCTGCCGTCTGTTCCCAGGTCAGTCCAGGATCCGATCACCTCCAATCAGGTGAACGCCTGCGGCACCTTGAGGATGCTGATGGCGTCCCGGGATGCCGGCGTGGCGCGATTTGTCTTCTCGTCGTCCTCCTCCGTCTATGGTGAGACCCCCGTGCTGCCCAAGCGGGAGAGCATGACGCCGTCGCCGCTGTCGCCGTACGCGGTGCAGAAGCTAACGGGTGAGCACTATTGCCGGGTTTTCCACGGCCTTTACGGGCTGGAAACGTTCTGCCTTCGCTATTTCAACGTGTTTGGTCCCCGGCAGAACCCCGCGTCGCAGTATGCGGCCGTGATCCCGCTATTCATCAAAGCGGTGTGCGAGAACAAGCCGCCGACGATCTACGGAGACGGCAAGCAGTCGCGGGACTTTACGTTTGTGGACGATGTGGTCCGGGCGAATATCGCCTGTTGCAGGGCGTCCCGGAAGGCGGCAGGCGGGGTCTACAACGTGGCGCGCGGCGATCGGGTTTCGCTGCTGGAATTGCTTCGATTGCTGGAGAAGATTACGGGCCGGAAAGTCAAGCCGAGGCATGAGGCGCCGCGGCCGGGCGATGTGCGACATTCGCAGGCCGATTCTGCTCTGGCGAAGAAGTTCCTGGGATGGACTGCACAAGTAACCTTTGAGGAAGGATTGAGGCGAACGGTCGCCTATTTCTCAAACCAGGGGGGGTGAACCGGTGCCGTCGAGCCGCTCCGAAACGCACGATCCCCTTTTGTTCGGCAAGAACCAGGACGAGGGCCTGGTGGCTGTCGAGCATGTGGAACATCGGAACACGGGCGACGAGGTCGTTCTGTTCTTCCGACGCGAGGGCAAGATCCGCCAGGAACACGAGTCTTTCGAGCCCTTCATCATCGCCAATTCTGCCGCGCTAACCGGCTGCCCGGAGAAATACCGTCCAGTTGCCCTCAAGGGGGCGGGATGGCTTGACACGTGTGCCTTCTTCCGGACGTGGAGGGAAGCCTACAAGGCCAAAATGTGGCTCACCAAGGCAACCGGCTTTTCCGCCGGCGCGCCGGACGCCCCCTATCTTTATGTCAACGACCCGGTCCAGCAGTACCTGCTGATGTCCGGCCGGACCCTGTTTCTCGGAATGAAGTTCGAGGAGCTGAACCGCATGCAGGTCGACATCGAATGCTTTACCACGGAGGGATACGAGTTCTGCAATGCCGAGCGGGAAGGGGACGCCATCATCGCCATCGCACTGTCCGATCAGTCGGGCTGGGTCGAGGTGCTTCCCGCCACGGAGATGAGCGAGAAGGACATGCTGGAGAAGTTCGTGGCGCTTGTGCGGGAGCGGGACCCGGATGTGCTGGAAGGCCACAATATCTTCAATTTCGATCTGTCCTACCTCGCGGAGCGGGCAAGACGTCACAGCGTGAAACTGGCGCTGGGACGGAACGGGAGTGAACCCGCGCGGCGTCCCAGCCAATTCAACGCGGCGGAACGTACGCTGGCCTACCAGCGATTTGACCTGTTCGGACGTCACGTGGTGGACACGCTGTTCCTTGTCCATGCGTACGACGTCAGCCACCGGTCCCTCGACGGGTTTGGTCTGAAAGAGGTGGCTGTCCATTTCGGGGTGGCCGCGAAGGACCGGGTCTACATTGAAGGGGGGGAGATTGCGAAGGAGTTCACGAGGAACGCCGCCCGGGTCATGAAATATGTGAAAGACGACGTGCTGGAAACGCGGGACGTGGCCGCCATTCTGTCCATGAGCGGCTTCGTGCAGGCTCAGATGCTGCCGTATTCCTACCAGAACGTCTGTGTGCGTGGAAATGCCACGAAGATCGACGCGCTGATGCTGCGCGAGTACCTGCGGCAGGAGCACGCCTTGCCGTCGCCGGACAAAGTGCGCGAGTTCGAAGGGGGCTACACGGATATCTTTGTCGAGGGGGTTGTCCGGAACGTTCATCATTGCGATATCCGGTCGCTCTACCCATCGCTGATGTTGACGCGGAAGCTGGCGCCTCGAAACGACGAGCTGGGCGTCTTTCTCCGACTGCTCGATTTGCTGAGAACATTCCGGCTGTCGGCAAAAGAGAAGATGAAAAAGAGCGCGTCCAAGTCCGAACATACCTACTATGATGCGCTTCAAGCGACGTTCAAGATCCTCATCAACTCGTTCTACGGGTATCTCGGGTTCTCCCAGGCGCGGTTCAGCGACTTCAGCGCCGCCGAGAAGGTCACGGCGGACGGGCGGGCACTGCTGGCGGCGATGATCGCCTGGCTCAAGGACCACGACGCGTTACCGGTGGAAATAGACACGGATGGTATCTACTTTGTGCCGCCGTCCCTGAAGACACCGAAACAGAGGGAGGATTTCAGGGAGAAATTCGCGCAATCGTTGCCGCCGGGGATCGACATTGAGTTCGATGGCGAATACGCGTCCATGTACAGCTACAAGATGAAGAACTACGCGTTACTGAGCGACACCGGGGAGATCGTCATGAAAGGGGCGGCACTCAAGTCGCGGGGACTGGAGCCGTTCCAGAGGTCATTTCTCCGGGAGATGATTCGGTTTAAGCTGGAGGAGAAGGACAAGCAGATTCCGGCGCTGAAGGCCCAGTATGAAGAGGCGATCCGTGAACGGACATGGCCGATCGAGAAACTGGCGAAAACGGAAACCCTGCAGGATTCGCCAGCGACGTACTCGGCGAAGCTCACGAAAGACAAGCGGGCGAGGAGCGCGGCTTACGAACTGGCCCTTGCTTCGGGGCGTGACTACCGGGCGGGAGATCAGCTATCGTATTACGTCACGGGGGAAAAGAAGAGCGTGGCGGTGTACGAGAAGGCCAAGCTGGTGTCGCAGTGGGATCCGAAGAAACGGGACGAGAATGTGGCCTACTATCTGGCGAAGCTGGAAGCGTTGTATGAGAAGTTCACGGCGGTGAGCGCCCAGCAGGAGTTGGCGCTGTGACGATGTGAGGGAGTCCCGGAAGTTCAGGAGGAGAGGCGTATGAACAGACGAGCGGGATTTACGTTGTTGGAGATTCTGGTGGTCGTTATGATCATCACCATCCTGGCAACCATCGTGGGTGTCAGCGTTTCCAGGCGGCCCGGTGAGACGCGGATGATGGCTGCCAAAGTGCAAATTGAAGCGTTTCGAACCGCCTTGGACCTGTACAGGATGGATCAAGGGATGTTCCCGTCCCAGGAACAAGGGTTGAAGGCGCTATGCGAGAAACCCACAATTTCCCCCATACCCGACAAGTACCCCGATGAGCCCTACTTGAGGAGCCGGAAGGTTCCTCTCGATCCCTGGAAGCATGACTACGTATATCTCGTCCCCGGCTCCAAGGGGGAGAAATACGAGATCATCAGCTACGGTGCAGACGGGGAACAAGGCGGCGAGGGCGAAAAGGCCGATATCTCCAGCGAGGATCTGTAGGCCGGCGGTTCAGATCGAGATCAATTTCTTCAGCCCGGAGTGAATGCGCCCGTTGCTGGCAACGAAACAAAGCCGGTTGTTACCCTGATCCTTCAATATCTCCCCCTTGCCGCCCGCTTGCTGGACGATGAGGCCCGCGGCGGCAATATCCCAGATGTAGATCCCTGATTCGAAGTAACCTTCGGCCTGCCCGGCGGCCACGTGGCACAGGTCCAGCGCGGCCGATCCGATGATCCGGCTCTTCTGCACGTTGTTCGACAAGGTCTCAAAAATGGCAAACGGGGGAACGCGCGGATCCACGTGCTTGTCCAGCCCGGTCAGGACAAGAGCGCCCTTGAGGTGACGAACGTCGGAAACGCGAATCCTGGCGCCATTGCACTTGGCGGGTTCACGAACGGACGCCGTGTAGAGTTCCTTCAAGGCCGGGGCGTAGACGGCGCCCGCCAGAACCTGTCGGCCGCGACGAACGGCGACCGAACAGCACCACAACGGCAACCCATGGGAGAAATTGACGGTTCCGTCAATAGGGTCGATGATCCACTGGAAATTGCCGTCCGATACGCGCGATGTGTCGTGTTCCTGATCCTCTTCGCCCAAGATGTCGTGCTTTGGAAAACGGGAGAGAATGGCCTGCTCCGCTTTCTTCTGGCATTCCCAATCCAGCTTCAACTTCACGTCGTGCTTGAAGGTTCGAAAGGCAACGCGCCGGCGCGAGACGTTTCTAAGAGCATGACTCCCGGCCGTGCGGGCCGCGAATACTGCACAAGCCAGCAAGTCGGTAGGGGATGGATCACGCTTCATGAGGGGCTTCGGGCGCGGGGCTGGGGGGGGCTGCCGGCGTGGCCTCGGGTACGCTATCCGCTGGATTCCCGTAATGGGGCTTTCGTCGGTCCATGCCGGACTCCACGTATTCGTTGAACTTCATGGAGACGATGCCCGAGATTCCCTTTTCGCGCATGGTTACCCCGTAGAGCACGCTGGCGGCCGCAATCGTCTGGCGGTTATGGGTGATGACGACGAATTGAGACTGGGTGAGGAACTCCTTCAACACATTTGCGAAGCGACCGATGTTCGATTCGTCCAACGCCGCATCCAACTCGTCGAGCAGGCAGAAAGGGCTGGGTTTGATCAAGTAGATCGAGAAGAGCAGGGCCACGGCGGTGAGCGTTCGCTCGCCTCCGGACAGCAGGGACACGTTCTGCAGGCGCTTGCCCGGCGGGCGGGCAATGATCTCAATGCCGCACTCCAACACGTCTTCTTCGTTGACGAGCACCAGTTTGGCGGTGCCGCCGTTGAATAGCTTGCCGAACATGTGCTGGAAGTTCTCGTTGACCTGGGCAAATGTCTTGCTGAACCTCTCCGAGGTCGTGTGGTTTATGGTTTTGATCATTTCCATGAGCTGCTGCTTGGACTTGATCAGATCCTGCTCCTGCGTGGTCAGGAATGCGTAACGCTCCTCCAGTTCCTGGTACTCCTCGATGGCGACGAGGTTCACGGGCCCCATGGCGTCGAGCTTCGTACGAAGCTCGGCCACCTTGGTTTCGCACGCGTCAAGGGCCGGCGGCTCGCCTCCCCATTCAGGGGGCGTTTCGGCGGTCAGTTGGTCCAGGGTGATACCATAGTCCGACAGAATACGATCGAGCTGATTCTGACGCCGCATGCGGCTCTCGGCGTGCCGCACTTCATGGTCGCTCTTCGAGGCACGGACTTGATCAAGGGAGTTGCGCCTGGTCGACAATGCCTTCTCTTTTTCGGCGAGGTCCTTGACTTGCGCATCCCGGCTCTTTCGCAGGGAGTCCACCTTGCCGGAGCTCGCCGTAACGGCTTCTTCGAGCGACGACAACTGTCCTTCGGCGGCCTTGATGGCCTCCGTCAGTTTCTCAATGCTGGTCTGATACGAAAGGACACCGGCGGAACGACCTTCGATGGCGGCTTGAAGCTCCGAGATGCGGCTTTGAAGCGTATCGTGCTGGCTTGTCCAGTGCTCCATCTTCTGGCTGAGGCCGGCAAAATCGATTCGGCGCTGAGTGACTTCGGCTTGCAGCTCGGAATGACGGCTCTCGAGCACCTGCAAATCGCGACTTTGCGATGCAATGTCGGCCGTGGCCTTCTCCCTTTGGTCGCGGACCTCGTGCATCCGCTTGGCAATGGTTTCCTTTTCGGCGTCACCCGATTGACCTTGCTGGTTCAGGTTCTGCAGTTCCCATGAAACCGTCTCCAGGCGTTCACGTGCGTCGGTGGCTTCGCGGGTGATGACCTGATTCTCGCCTTCTCTCTGGGCAACAGATCGGCTCGAGGCATTCCAGTCGAATTGGGCGCGCGCTATGGCGCCTTCAAGATTGTGGATTTCCGCGACGTGCTCAGCAATTGCCGCCGCGCAGGTGCCGGCCTGTTTCTCGATCTCTTTCAGGCTGCCCTGGGCCTCCAGTAGCGCGTGCTTGCGCGAAAGAGGATTGGATGGGCGTGCTTCCCGCATCCAGAACTCGAGGCACCCGTCGCCGCGGACCACAGAGCCGGTAGGGGTGACGTAGACGGCTGTTTGGGGTACCGGGCGGGGAACGGACTCCAGCGAATCGACAATCCAGACGTTGCCGAGCAGCCGATCGATTGCCGGTCGGAGGTTTGCCTCACAACGGATGTGATCGATGAGTCTCTTTCCCGTGCCCCGCGCGGCGGGAAGGGGAGCGGATGAGCCGGTGAGCGCGATAATTCGGGCGGCGCCCTTCTTCTTTGACTCGAGAAGACGGAGAACGGCGAAAGCGCTTTCGGTATCGGCCACGAGGACGGCATCGAGCCAGGATCGCAAGGCGGCCTCCAGCGCGAGCCGATAGACCGGTTCCACGTCCACGTGGGCGGCGAGGGCGCCCATGATCTTGCCCTGGGCAAGTCCGTCGGCTCCGTCGAGAAGGAACTTGGTTCCCTCGGAGGCGTTTCCGTCGGATTCGTTTCCATCCGACAGCATGTCGATTTGCGCGCTCTTGCCGGCCGCCTGAGACTGGAGGTCCGCCGCTTTCTGACGCAGTTCAGCGACTTGACGTTCGCTCTCCGCTTTGCGCTCGACGAGATCGTGTAGCTTCTTCTCCAGGGCCGTGGCTTCTTGCCGCAGGGCGTCAAGCGACTGGCTCATGTCGCCTTGGCGTTTCTCGTAGGCCGTGGCGACCCGGGCCAACTGCGATTTCTCAGCAGAAAGACGTTCGCGTTGGATGACAGACGTGCGCTGGCGCGACTCGATCTCGAGAAGCTGGTTCTGGAGGCGCGTGTACATGCTGTCGAGCTCGACAGATTCTTCTCTCAGCTCGTGAATGCGAGAGCGGCTGCCGTCAATCTGCTGCTGGTGTCGGGAGAAGTTTTCATTGACCGTCTTGAGCTCCTGCTCGGCGGCAGCCTGTTCGGTTCGAACTTTCTCAAGTTGGGCGGAAAGCTGGCTCAGCTGCAGGTTCTTTTCGTCGAGCTGCTTCCTGTTATCGTTGATCTCACCGGCGTCGCGTTCCGACCAACTTCGGTACTCCTCAATGCGCTGGTGGTTGGTGGCGATCAATTCGCGGCTGTGGTCCAGACGACTTTGGGCCTGGGCACCGGCTTCCTGGGCGGCTCCGATGTCCCGCTCGGTCTGCATGAGGGTGTCGCGCAGGACGGAATTGGCCGCTTCCATGTCCTGCACTTCCGTCTGGGCGACGCGAAC
>Ga0172375_10006128_pt1 | contig 16987 bp, 18 predicted proteins | sample LakKiv1m_FD_114537 | JGI IMG/M metagenome (GOLD analysis project Ga0172375, IMG submission 114537) | Freshwater microbial communities from Kabuno Bay, South-Kivu, Congo - kab_092012_11.1m | ecosystem: Environmental > Aquatic > Freshwater > Lake | place: Democratic Republic of the Congo...
CCGCTCGCTTCGTGGTAATTTTAAGGCGTGTGCGGCTCGGCCGGCTGGCGGCTGGGTGGGGGCAGCCGCCAGCCGTCGCGTCCTCACTTCAAGTATTTATGACAAGAAAAGAACAGTATTTAATAAGCGGGTTCGTCCGCTTCCCGCTCCCTAAATAAAAGCATTTTGTTGTCGCGGGATGCCGCGCCTCTTGCAATCAATAGTTGGAGAAGCCTGGGGCGGGCGTGGTGCGGGCACGCCCGCCCCAAAAAAACAATAGCCTGCCTACGGCAGGTAGGCCTTTCGGCAAAATTTTCAAGGGGCGGAAAGATTCTTCAAACAAAAGCAATTTTACCATAAATTACACCCAAAAGAAACTATAAAAGTATGATCTGTCATAAAACAAACAGCCCTTGCCTTAACTTTTTATCGCAAGGGCTGTTCAGAACAAAATTATTTCAACTTACCCTTAGATTTACGCCACGGAAAATTTCTGCATTTGACTTAAAAAACCGTATTTCCTTTTTTCACCGCCGTTGCCTCGGATATACTGTATAATTCAACCAATTCGCCATCCTCATATTTAGGTTCAATCCTTAATACCCCTTCCACTACGACTTGAGGAGAATATGGCTGTTTCATTTCCTCACCCTTTTTAACTCTAACTAAAACAACATTAAAGACTGTGGGCGGTGGGCCCCAATTACAGCAAAAACAACCATAGGGATTCTGAGATACCGCAAAAAAATCTATCGGCTTATCAAGCTGCCAGGCCTCAGTCGGAATGAGTAAAGAACCCCTGATCCTTACCAACTTCCCGTTCATATCCTTGAGTTTATCGGGAAGCTTCGCCACATCCTCCGGCTTGCCCTTCTCTAAAACCGGCTTGGCCTTCAGAAGTAAACTAAAGGACAAATTCTTAGCCTTCTGATCTCCTTGCTTTGCCTCATCAGTTTCCGCGGCGCTTACTGTAGAAATATACAACAACATGATGATTAAGGTAAAGAATATTTTGACGCTCTTTTCGATATTCCTCTGCATTAATATTCCCTCTTCCTATCTTTTGGATACAAAGAAAACAGTCTCTGCAATGCGGCTTGCTCTTTATCTTTTTGTTTAAGCGCTACGTAACATTCAACTAGCATTCGCAACGCCGAATGATGATAGGAAACAATTCCCAAGGCAGTTTGTTTTTTATCATCCGCCCCTAAATCGGAAATAATATGAAAATATTTAGCGGCCTCTGAAAAATTTCTTTCTTTAAAATAAAGCATGCCTAACTCGAATATTGCCGCTTTATTCCCTGGGTCTAACCGTATCGCTTCCCGGTAAGCACCCTGAGCTTTCTCAATGTCATTCTTACTGCGATAAACATACGCAATCCCTGCATAAAGGCTGCTGTTAGACTTATCCAGGAATATAGCTTTTTTATACTCCCTTATAGCTTCATCATACAGCGGATACGATATGTAAGTAACTGCCCTATTGGTAAGCTGCCGGACTATTACCGGCCTAAACAAATAAAACGAACACAAGATGAATAGAATACAAAATAACCACCTCGGTAAAATCTCGCCTGCCTTGTTTGCATTATTCCCATGCTTTTCTGTGCAACCACAGCTATGATTATGTTTATGGCTCATCATTCTTAAGCGATTAAAATAAAGAATAACCCTAAAACTATCAACATATTCCCTGCCAAGAATTGAATACCTGCCTCATACTTCTCAACCTTAGGCGCCAGATATTTGATGAATCCCGCCGAGCAACCAGTCAAGAAAATCGGCAGGCTCTGGCCAACGGCGAAACTAATGAAAATAAGCAGGGAATATAAAACTGAACCCTTAATTGCCACTAAGCTGGCAATAACCAAAAGAACTGAACCGCAACATGGGCAGCCCGGCATCTCAAAAAAGGCAAAGAGTGCCCCAAAAAGAAAAGTGCCGATGGCGCCAAAACGCTTGAAATGATTAGTAACGGCAAGGCACTTTTGCATGAACCGTGTTTTTATGATCCCGGCAACCAGCAAACCCGTAAAAAAAAGCAATATACCTGAAACAAAGAAGATGGGCCGGCTCCACAAGATCAACTTGCCGGCTAAATTCGCCACCAAGCCAAAAGCTATGCCAATAATGGTATAGCTGCTCATCAGCCCTAAGGAAAATAAAAACGATAAGAAAACCGCCCTCTTTCTGGACCCGGATGCCCCGGAAACAATCCCAAGGACTACCGGGATCCTTACGATCGTGCATGAACTCAAAGATGAAACAAATCCGGCGCACAAAACAATAAAGATGGCCAAAACAGGCGTATCAGAAAAAGCATTATAAAGTATCTGTGTCATCCTCCATTAACTCCTGTTTTCCTAAAGGCCCTGTTCAATCTTCGTCCTATTGCCGCCAGGGATGCCGTGATAGATGTAAAAATAAGCCCGATAACCGCTGCAATCCCCAAACCGGCCAAACAACCCTGTTTTCCGCAACAAGGACAAGTTGAAAACATAGAATAAATCGCCGTGATCATAAGCCACTGGCGAAATAACATTGACTTAAATAAAATTAACAGCCGTTTCATCATTTTATCCTGCCATACAAAAACGCAGCTATAAAAAAGATAAAATTGATCATCACTATCGTGGCCCCTGAAGGAAGATTCAAAACATACGACGCGAATATGCCAATAATAACCGAAATAACCGCGAATACTCCGGCAATGGCGATTGTTGCGCGAAAACTTTTTACTATCTGCAAAGCAGATACCGCAGGCAAAATAATTAAACTTGAAACCAGCATCGTCCCGACAATCTTAATCCCCAGCACGACGATAAGCGAAGTTAAAAGTATGAGGATTTTATTGACCATTTTAACCTTGATGCCGGAAACATAGGCATACTCCTCATCAAAAGTAATGGCAAACAGGTCGTGGAAGAAAAGCACTATCGCCAAAGCCACTAATAAAGAAATAACCGCTGTCATCCAGACCTCAAAGCTGCTTACTGAAAGTATATTCCCGAACAAATAACTGAATAAATCAACATTAAACCCGCCGGCAGTACTGGCAATTATCACGCCTAAGGCAATACCAAATGATGAAACCAGCCCTATTGCCGCGTCGCCGTAAACTCGGGCTTTCTCGTTAAGCTTTAAAATAACCAGCGAAGCTAACCCTACAAGCGGGATTGAAACAACCATCGGCTGAGCACGTAGAAGAAGCCCGATCGCAACGGTAGCAAAACTTACATGGGCAAGGCCGTCTCCGATGAGTGAAAACCTACGCAAAACAAGAAATACCCCTAAGAATGAACACCCCAGCGCCATAAAACATCCGGCGATTATCGCCCGCTGGATAAAAGCGTATTGAAGCGCTTCCTGAATTTGCTGAAATACATTCATCATATCAATGTCTGTGGCAGATATTGTGCTGTCCGGCGCCGAAATAATCTGTCATCTCCGGCGACTTACAAAACTCCTCAAATGTCCCGTAAAAGATTAACTGCCTGTCTAAATACAATAATTTTGACGCGTATTTACCTACGGAACCAATGTCATGCGAAACTAAAAGAACGGTAACCTTGTTCTCTTTATTAAGCTTTTGCACAGTCTCATAGAATGCCTGGCGCGATTGAGGATCAAGAGCAATGGTCGGCTCATCAAGAATCAAAATCTCAGGCCGATGCACCAGCGCCCTTGCCAATAAAACCCGCTGCTGCTGGCCGCCGGAAAGCCTTCCTATAGGACGGCCTTTAAGGTTAGAAATTCCGAGAATCCCCATGGCCTCTTCAGCTGCCCGATAGTCATCCTGGGACAGATGTTTTGGAAATTTCTTACAGCAATACACCCCGGAAACAACTATCTCTTTAGCGGTAGCTGGAAAACGTTGATCAAGAAAAGACATCTTTTGAGGAAGATATCCTATATGCTTCTCTTTTGTAAATAAAGATAGGTCTCTCCCAGAGAAACAAATCTTCCCCTCATAAGGCACCAATTCTAAAAGCGCTTTTATCAAGGTGGTCTTACCTGAACCATTAGGCCCCACAATACCGATATAATCGGCAGTATGCGCCTCAAAGCTGACGCCCGAAAGCGCTTCGATTCCTCGGTATTTAACGGTTAAGTTTTTGACTTCAATTATGCTCATTGACACTCTAAGCCCACCCTTAGTTTCTTCAGATTATCTTCCATGATATCAAGAAAAGTCACTCCTCTATTTAGCTCCTCTTTACTGACGTTGTGCGCCCCATGAAGCAATTCAAGCTTTGCTCCGGTTTCCTGCGAGATTGTCCGCGCAACCTTAGGATCAAGCAGCTCTTCGTAGTAAATATACTTCATGCCCGATTGCCTTAATTTATTGATAAGCTCGGCAATCGCCTTCGGGCTTGGCTCGGCATTCGGTGAAAACCCGTCATAAGGCGAATCATGTTCCAAACCGTATCTCTTCGCGAAATACCCGAACGCAAAATGTCCGCCATAAATGATCGTCTTATGTTTGGCGGTTGATAGTGTTTCCTTGAAGCGGCGATCAAGATCCGCCAGCTTAACTTTATATTCTTTAGCGTTATTCAGGTAGAATACGCTGTTTGCCGGGTCTTTTTCTGCCAGCGCTTTTGCAATCGTATCAACCATGATCTGGTCATTAGCTAAATCAACCCAAATATGCGGATCTTTCCCCCCATGATGGTGATGTCCGTGCTCGTTCGCTTCACCTGCTTTATGTCCATGCTCCTGCTCAGGCTCTTGAGCAAGCGGTTCAATATCCTGACCAGCGGAATTCTTAAAGAAATGTTCTCCCGCCTCAAATTCGGTAGGCATATGCTCAGTGAAGAAAACATATATGCCTTTCTTTTCAATTTTAACACGAAACACAGTTATATCTTTACTCTGGTCAAAATTTAACTGAAAGGCTGAAACAAAAGAAGGCACCAGAACATCTCCTGCATTGCGAGAATTCAATTGTTCTGACTTTAACAAGCCTTCTGCTTTTTCTTCTGCCTCTTCTATGCCGTCACCGCCGGTTTTAGAAGTAGCAAGTATGGCCATTTTCATAGCAGGGTCAGCATACTCTCCGTTAACCTTAGCGAACGACCAAACATATTCCCCTGCATCAAGCTCAAAACTACCGGCCCACTCAAAAGCATGCTCACCATGCTCATGATGAGCTTCACTCATCAGCTCAATACCGGTACTGGCGTCAACAACCAACAGGCTTTTATTAGAAATGCCTTTAAGCATATCCTCTGCCCATGGCTCCATGTACTTCCCGGTGTAGATAAACATATCCGCTTTATTGATCTTGACTATGTCCTGCGGCTTGGGCTCAAATGTGTGCGATTCAACCCCCGGCGGCAAAAGCAAGGAAACATTGACCTTATCTTTACCGATCTGTTTTGCGAAATCATACGTCGGAAATAACGTAGCTACCACTGCCAATTTGCCCTTGCTCTCTTGAGCGAAAACGCAGGAAACGCCGATCAAAAAGAAAAGTAGCGTTTCAAATATCTTTTTCAACATCTTGTGCTCCTTTCTAAACAATCAATAATTCCTTCTTTTATTTTTTTATAACTGGAGCGGTTATATAAACGTATTCTAAAACATCTCTGCCTATATTCTTAACATCGTGCCGTGTCTGCGAAGGAATATACACAATACTCTTTGCTCCCGCCGTAAGCAGACCTCCTCGAGCATACATAACCTGTGCCTTTCCACTGAGGATTATGATTACCTCCTCTTTCGAATCAGTTGCATGCTCGCCTACCGAATCTCCGGCACCCAGCAACACATAGCCCGACTTCATTCCGCAAGTTTGAGGACAACCGGACAGAAGGCGCTGGAATGCAGTAGTTTTCCTATTGAGCCTAATTGCAACTACCTGCTTTCTCATATATTTTTTAGAAATCCACCTGCGCCCTCATGCCACCGACAAAGATACCGCTGGTATCGCCGGCAACATCCTTGCCGAACGGATTCCAGATGTATTGGAAATCAGGGCTAAGCGATAAATGGTCGTTGACATGAACCCTGTAATACGCCTCCAGATGGCCTTCAGGTTTTGCCTTCGGGTCCGTGATCTGAGCCGTGTATTTCTTATAATCCTTTGAGGGGATAGCCTGGCCGACCGCAAACGCGAAAACGTCCTTTTCCCTTCCCCAGGGCTTGCCTTCTACCTGTAAGCCAGCGCTCCAGGAATGCTCAAGGGAATAATTCAGATCGCCTGTTGCCATAATGTCGGGATTGTAAACCTTCGGATCCTGCCAGCCGTAACGGGTAAAGAGCGTTACGATATCGGTAACTTTCTGGTCAAAGCTTAAGCCAAAACCGTAGGCAGCCTCTTTGGTCTTTTCCGTATCCCTCCATTTAGTATGGTAGACATTGTTATTCCAGCCATAGAAGCGGTAATTACCGGGTAGGTTGAAGAGATTGGTCTTAAAATGCGCTTGGCCGATATTAAACAGGTTATCTCCGATCTTCTCCCAATCGCTGTTGCCGTCAAAGACACCGTAACCTAATTCCAGCCATTCAACCGGCAAATAAGCAAGCCGGATACCTGCGGTGTTGTCCGGAAACTCAACAGTAGGCGAATTGCGGAAGATCCTGCCTAAGAACTGGGTGGTTTCGTCATTAGCGACTTCACTTTGATCAAAATAGGCCGTGGGATCAAGCTTGCCGAAGGTCAGGGCTACTTTATCCTTGAATAAACCCTGTTCATACCAAAATTCTGTTACCTCTACCCTGGCCGAGCTGTCACCTGCATCGCGGTTGACATTGCTATAAAGAACAAGATTATCCTCTAAACCTGCGCCCTGCCCCGCCTCTAAATGCAAGAATGCCTTTCCGCCTACCTCTTTAAATTCCTTACCTAAGGTTATATCTGCCGAATACGAGCCGTCGGTGCGTGATTCTTTCAATGTGTGGCCGTCGCCATTGTAATTGACATTATCGGCCCCTTGCACGATCATTGTGCCGCCTGCGCCAAGCTCAAGTCCTTCCATAAGTTGCATAGGTTCACCCGGAACACGATGAAGCTTCTCTTCAAATTGCGATAATTGCGATTCATAGTTGGCGATCTTGGACTGCTGGCTTTGTGATACAGCGCTTTGCTGAGCAATATATTTATCCTGCTCAGAGACTTTCTTCTCCAGGGCCTCTATGCGGGACTGCATTTTGCGAAGCGTTTCCTGAATATCGCTGTCATCCGCATAACATATCCCCGAAAAAATAAAAGTTAATAGAGAAACAAAACATAGCAGCTTTCTAAAACGCATACCATCCTCCCTCAATAACAATAAAAAATATTTTAAGCAGTTAAACTATTTGGACGGTTAACGATAAAATTGCGGTGGGGCGCGGGAAATGTTGGTAAAAGTAATGCACTTAAATAACGGTATGCGCGGCGGTACAAAAAGACGCAGGATAAGACGGAATAGAACAATGAAGACTACCGAAAAGAATAGCGCAATGACAGCATGGTTGAGCCAAAGACAAATGGGGCATTCGTGCCCGTCATCACTGTCATGATGTAAACCGTGCGAAAGCGGATGGAATATAGCAATTCCAAGAAAAATAGCGAATACAACCAGCAATAGAATAGAGGATTTCTTTCTCATTTGCATTTTGAGCATAACCCTTCGATTTGCAATTGATGCGCCTCGACTTTAGCCTTAAGATTTTTCTCGATAAACTTCGACAACCCCTTAAAATTGCAGAACTCCACCTCTTCAACTTTTCTGCATTTCCGACAAGTAAAATGATGGTGATGTTCTCCTGGAAGCGCACAAAGAGAATAGCGCAACTGGCGATCCTCTGATAACGATTGAATCAAAATTCCGGATTTTGTAAGCTCATTCAGTATCCGATATACCGTAGGCAGGCCCAATGTTGGGACTTTCTTCTTTAATCTTCCATAGACATCATAAGGGCCCAAACGCATCCCGCAGCTTGCAAACAGATTGATAACTGCTTTGCGTCTTGGGGTTATTTTTAAGCGATTGTCTTTTAAGGCTTGCAGATACAGTTCCATGACCTTTTTATAAATAGAAATGATTTCTATTTATACCATGCGGCAATGAAGATGTCAATCAGATAAATATTCTTCTGTTGAGAAATTATTGCGGTTAGCTAATTCTGTATTTTGGCGGCTGGACCAGGTTAAGGCGTAGCATCTTCTGCCCTACCCAATATTCTTGTTACATAAAGATAAGTTCTCTTGGGATTATCTATGCTCTTCCGGGCAACTTCGCCGAATGCCCTATTTATTTCTTTTTGTCCGTATTCTTTTATCTTTAAGATTATGTCCTCTATTACTTCGGGGTTGTTTTCTTCAAAGACGATTTCGGCGTATTTTCTTGCTTTAGTATATTCCGCCTTGCCGTATTTGTCTTTTATGCTTTTCAGCCTTGACTGCCGCTCTTTTGGATCGTAGAGTTTCAAAAGCTTGTACATCTTCGGCCTTCTCTCTTCGTAGAGTTTCCCGGATAACTCATCATATTTAACCTCAAGCAATTTCTTGCGCCTTAATTCATTCATTCCTTTATGAATGACATCCTGCCCAATATCGCCAAATTGCTTGGTTATTGTATTTACACTTTTTGACCAATACGGCTTTATATCGCTTATATCGGTATTGACAAGATTGATAAGATAACAAAACTTGGCGCGCAAGGATAATTCCCTATTCCAGCCCAATTTAAAATAATCTTCAGGGAGCTCAAAATAGAGCTCATCCGGTATCGCATATATCCCCATACCTTCATCATAATTTAATAGCGTTATCGTACCTTCCTTCGTATACCTAGGCTCAAATTTAAGCAATTTGTATTTTTGCTCTAATTTTTTAAATACTTTAATTATCTGCCTTCTGTAATTTTCGCTTGTCCAGCCTTCATAAATGCCAAGATACTTAGCCAGATCATCATAGAAGAGCGTTAATTTGGCTTGAGGATTGCCGTCATACTTCCAAAGCAGGTATAAATATACATCAAAAGCCCGCTCGGCTTGGTCTTTTACTAAAAGCGGAGATAGCTTTGCGTTCTCCATAAACTCCCAAGCTATTGGAACGGATGGCCCGATCGTATCAAGATATTCGTCTATTTTTGTATCTATCTTGATTGTTTTTAAGTAAGCTAAAATTTCTTCTGCTAATTCTGGCGAGTTAATCAAAGCGCTTGTTTCAATATTGTTATCAAATGAGGATTCAGTCCAGTTCGTACTCCCCAGGATGACTATTTTCTTGTCTATAATGACGGCTTTGGCATGAGTATATCTTGCCGGCTCATCATAATAAACCTTTATCCCTGCTTCTTTGAGGCGTTTATAAGCCCTTGTGCTTTTGATTTTGGCTTCCCAGTCGCTTACATGCCTTCTCTGAACAAAATCAACGTTTTGATCTAAAATAACCTCAACATCTACCCCTCTATTCTTTGCCTCAATAAGCGCATTTATAAGCTTATTTGGCTTTGAATCCGGCCTGGATAAAGACGACTCTACAGCAAACATCGCCACGTTTATTGACTTTTCTGCTTTGGCAATAGCTTCATTTACGGCAGAAAAATATTTGCTGCCGCTTATATCGATTACGTCTGCCTGATAACAAAAAGCCCTTGCTGTTATTCCGAATACAGCAAGGGCAATAAGCAAAATGGTTAAATATCTCTTTGGCTTAATCAAAAAATTACCTCTCTTCTACTTCAATGCTTATATTTCTTACAGGCGGCAGCTCCTTCTTCTCGGTATTATTAATCGTATATTGCCATTCGTCGTAATCAAAAGCCACAGCATAACAGCGTGTGACTTCTTTTCCGTCAAACTTAACTACAAATCCGCCTTCGGCCATATGCACACCTCTTCCTCGTTTAAATTAAGTATTGTGTCCCCGGAATTCCGTATCTATACTGTTTATTATCATTCTTCTTGGAAAACAACATTATGTTCCTTCATGAAATCCTTTAAAATATCAACATGGATACAGTGTCCTACATGTAAGAATGCGCTATCTCGAATGGTTTTCTTTTGTCCATCTCTAACCACTTCCATATCTACATCAAAATTTAAGTCTAGATGATTAGTGGCTGCCTGCATGCCCCAAATTTTGCCTTCTACATCAAAAGCAGGTCCGCCACTTTGTCCACGCAACCCAGGAGTGCTCAATTCGAATCCAACAATTTTTCCATTTTGGGCACTAAGATGGCGTGTAACCATTCCTTCAATTGGAAAAATTGGTGAATTTTGTCTACCTGTTGTTGTCCAATCTATAGAATCTGTAGTTTTATTAAAGATAAAATTATTAAATTCAGGGAATGGGAAGCCTAATCTACATAAGAACTTACCTTGTTTTAAATTCAGTGTATCTTTTGGAAAAATAGGAAATGTAGAACAGAAGATCTTAGTAAAGTTTTGAAAATGAAGTAATGCAACATCCAATTCAGGATGAACTTTTATTTCTAAATCTAACTTTCCTTCAACACAATTAACGAATGTATTTTTTATTTCAAATATGGTCTTTTTATTAAGTTTATATTTTTGTTGAAGTTCACTAAGTATTTGCTTATCTTTCTTCTTTCCTCTCGTAGAGGTAAAATCTTTTTCAAAATCCATTTTACGTTTTGCGAAATTGTCAGAAGCAATCAACATCAGCGCTACATGTTTACACGTTAATGCCCAACCATCAGAATTAATAAAAAATAAAGTAGCTGCTCCCGGGTAAACCTCACTAGATCCATAGAATCTTTCGATACTATGAATAGATCGGGTAAACTGAGTTGCTATTTCTATAGCTTTTATAAACATATCTTCCCTTCTTATAAATTAGGGTTGTTTTTATCCTTCAAAATTTAGAAACGGATGTGTTTACAGCTTTATCTCTCCTCCGCATTTTGGGCATTTAGCAATTTTTTTAACCTCATCGATCCATTCGATTTCTTGGTCTAGATAGACTACATCGCCACAATGAGGACATAACTCGCTATTAAGCAGCTCATCGCCGCCTTCCATCATGAAATCAAAAAAATCGGAATCCTTCATTTCTTAAGTATTCTGTTAATATAATCTGGCATATCCGGTTTAATACTTATAATACCATAAGGCGCCCATCCTTTTTCGCCGGGCTTGAGGATACTTTTCCTTTTCATATAGGTAGTAACTAACCATTTTACCGGATAAAAATGGCAATAGAAGTCATCTGGATTAGTAGAGCCGGTATTATGGCCTGATTTCTTGAAATAATAATCTCCTGATATGACTCCTATGCCAAATAAGCCATCATTCGTGTTATTAACAGCTACATAGTCTCCCTTATTTAGAAAGAAAAATACCTGATATTCTTTGAGCCTTTTAGATAACTGCCTTCCGCTATAACGAGGCATATTTCTTACCATTTTTATTATTTCTTCCATAGACTTATTGGATAAGTCTTCTTTGATGCGACTTACGATAGCTATGTAGCCGCCTTCTTTAAAATTCTCCCAGGCTTCTTCTTTCTTCCCGGGGATATGAGTTGGTGAAATTATGGCGAATTTTGGCATCGTTTTCCGAATTACTTTGCTTTAATCGTTACGGTAGGTCCGCTGGCTGTCGTAATGTCATTCACCGCCTCTACAACGCTTGCAGGGAAATTATAATTATTTGTTGTTATATATTGTTGAACTACCTGAGCTTTATTGTATATTTGTTGTCGGTTATCTAATAATTGTTTATACTGATTACCGAATATTACGGCAGTGATTATCGATATTAGAGTCAAAACGGCCATAATAATATCTTTGGGCTTAATCCGCTTATTCAAATAGTCTTCAAGTAATCCTCTTACATAAGGCGCCTCAAATTGATCATATACTCCCGGATTAGCTAATCTTGCCCTAATTTCTGCTATTCCAATTTTTCTTACTTCCTTTCTAAGCTCATTCTTTCTAGCTTCCGTAAGCACTTTTAACCTCCTTAGACAAGTTACCTTTTACTAAAATTCTCTACGATCTCGATTTCTTCTTTCGTTAGACCATTAAGTTTATAAACCATCTGGTCGATTTGGCGTTCGTATTCTTTAACCTTGGCTTGATTCGTAGAATTAGTTAAATAATCATCTGATTTTGTGATTGAAAGTATTTTATCAACGATTTCTATAAATAACTTTTGTTCGGTAAGATTAGCTTTTTTTATAGGAATTTCGGAAAGCGGTTTTTGGTAAAGCTCGAGTGTTTCACCTTTTCTTTTTCCTTTGAAGTAAAGCCAAAAATAATAAAGTTTTGAATTCAAAAGTCCTAAAACATACCTTAATTTTACTGATTTGTCTTTTTCGGTAATAAAATAAACATCTGCGCTAGCATACCAAGGAATTCTATTATAACCAAACGTATTAGACTTACTTCTCTGGGGAGAAATAATTTTTTCGAGGATGAACGCATACTCTGGTTTTGGTCTATGCAAATAAGGCGCATTATCTGAAGAATTGTCTATAATTTTTTTAAATCTGAATAAATGTTTTTTAATTAAAGGCAAACTTTCTATATCATCTTTCTGTTTATTTATGTAAATTATATGTTTCGTTGTTTGATTTTTGGTAAAGTATTTACCGATATCTGAATTCTTAAAAAAGGGCTTGAGGTATTTGACCTCAATGGAAGATTTCTTGATTTCCTTAATTATCTTATTATCCCTTGTATTTTCTTCATTTAAAACATATATCCCATCCCCTACTTCAGCATCTTTATCGTTTCTTAATTCATGCTTTTTATTTGATAGATAATCGGCTTCTGAATGTATGCCATTATTTATATTACACAACATTCCCAAAAGTTCGCCCTGATTAGCCAATTTTGCTAATATTCTAAGTGCAGGATTCTCGTTTCCCAATGTGCTATTTCCAACTAATCTAATATAAAATTGATCCCCATCATACAAATCTTTTTGACTTACTTTATAATAGTGAGTTTCCGTATCTCTCCCATTAAGTATCTGTTGTAATGCTTCTGCATTTGCTATGCCTTGTCTTTGTGTTATGCAAACCTGAGCAACAGCATTTTCATTTTGCGCTTTTTCTAAAATCGTTATCATATTATGCTGTCCTAATGCTGACTCAAAAATCTTTAGCTCATTAAAATTCATCAAATTCTTAATAATTCCTCTTTCTTTAAAATCTTGTCTTAATTTCTTAGCGCCCATAGCTGTAGGATAATAATTAGTAGTAATAAAGGCAACGTTTGAGTTTTGCTTGCTAAGATTTAAAGCAAGATGCAAAAAGAAATAAAACAAATCCATTTTGCCTTGATAAAATCTTCCGAGGTTTCCTTGTTTGATTTCTCTAAACATTTCTTTGTGGCTTTTCTCTCCTACATACGGTGGATTCGCAATCATCACATCAAACCCACTCTTTTCCTGAAATACTTCAAAAAAGTTCAGCTTCCATAAAAAATAAGGCTTCGCCTGTGAATTATGGATTTGCTCGGGGATAGCTAAACATTCTAATTTCTTCTTCATTAAGACCGCTTGCTGTTTTCTATCATCGGGGTCCTGCATATTAAGGTTCCTAATTCTATCCTCAATGCTATCAACTTTCTCTTTAATAGAACTTTTTATGAACTCGATCTCGATATTCTCAATTTGCTTGCGTTTCTCTCTTTTCCTCTTATGATCATATTCTGCAAAATACTGTTTATGAAGTTCTTTCAGTAAATTAAAATACTTCTCTGCTTTGTCTCCAAATAGAGTTGGATGATAATCTATAACTTGTTTTTTTGATTTTGGGTTCAATTCTTTATTTAGTGCGTCTATCTCTTGATCTAGTTCTTTTTTCTTTTCAGGAGTAAGGTTATTTTCAGAATGTAGTTGAAGCATCTGCCTTTGTTTTACTTTCAACTGATTTTGCAGATATTCATTTCGTGCGGAAGCACTTTTGCCTTTAAATTCTTCGTTATTGAATAAAGAACTTTTTACTTTACTGCCTTTAGAAATATTTAGTAATTTTTCGTCAAATAGTTTTATTGATTCTTCTCCAATTATCAGTTCTTCAAGCAAGCTATTCCCGCACATTACCTTGTAATCAAGGTTAGGCAATGGCTCTATATCTTTAAGTTCATAATCAACTACGAGGCTTAGCCAAAGCCTAAGCTTAGCAATCTCTACTGCGCCAGGGTCAATATCAACTCCGTAGATACAATTTTGGATGGCTTCCTTTTTTAGATGATATTCATCTACCTTAAGATTCAATATTCGCCTTGCACTAACAATCTCATGGAGCATACCAACTAAAAATGCACCTGAACCGCAAGCCGGATCACAGACTTTTATATTCTGAAGCGCTTTATCAATTGATTCTTTGTTCCCCTCTCCTTCAAAATGCTTATTAATAACTAAATCCCTAACTTTAGCTAAATCAATTTTGGTTTCAGTAACCAGATAGTTAATTAAGCTCTCCTGACACATATAGTGGACTATTTCCCTAGGGGTATAATATGCGCCCTGGCCCTTGCGCAGGTTTTCGGGAAGCAGATTCTCAAATACCTTTCCAAGCATTTCCGGGTCAACGGATACTTCTCTATCTATTGGGTCATCTTCGTAAACTGTGAAATTGTAAAGGTCAAAGACATCAAGAATACCTGTATTATCTTTATTTGAGAAAAGTTTATCCGGGATATGGACAAAGGATTTTTCCCAATCATAGTCTTCAGGAGGCTCAAAGAGACCGCCATTTAAGAAAGGTATCTGGCAATCAAAATGCTTTCTATAAAAGTCGCTTGAGCCCTCTGCTCTATTATTAAGAGAATCATAAAAAAGATACTCTAAATAATCATTATAAAAATTCTTCTTTGCCGCGATACCGCGGTTAAATAAAGAACGCATAAAGTCTTTATCGCCTTTATTTATCGGCTCGCCCCTTCTTGCTCCTAACCATCCTTTTCTTTGCAAGAAATAACAGAATACAATCTGCCCCAACAGTTTTTTGGAAAAAGTATCGATATCAATATCGTTCTTTTCCGCAAAAATCTTAAAGCCATGGTCTTTTTCAAGATAGCCGCTGACATCCCCAAAGAGCCCTTTATATTTAGTAAAAAACTCCTTGGTAACTATCTCAACGTCAAATCTGGATAATAAATCCGTTGTGTTTTTAGCCTGACCTTTTTTAACTAAGAAATCATGCGGCGTATGTACTCTAGCATCCGGACCAAGAAAGAATGAATAACGGCGGGGGTTAGAATATTCTCTTTTTACTTTTGCTCCGCTTTCCCATTTTAAATCAACCGTTACCAGAGAAAGGCGATAATTCGGGGAGTTCTGAGAAACAAAAAAAATCAAGGCTTTCCTTACGTTAAAGTGTGCTAATAAACGAAAGGAATCCTTGGACAAAGAAACACGAGGGTCATTTTCAGATTCGTGGATTATTTCATAAATATGTAGATTTTCTAAAGATGGTACCTCTCCGATTTTTCTAATATGTCGGATAAACTGAGGCTTAAAATCAACCTTTATTTCTTCGCTGGCTTTCTGAAAATCATCGGGTAGAAACTGGCCTAAAAAACTTACAGCTTCTTCTTCATTATAGGGGGCTTTAAAATTAACCATTGGGAAGCTCTTCTGACAATATTAATGATTCTTCCTCTTCATCTATTTCCTGAACCCTCTGAATGATATTAGAGAGATATTCGTATGGGACTTGCTCTTGAAGCTCTTTTAGGTCATCCTTGAGATTATCTAAGTTAATTTTTCTGATTAGCCTTGCATAGCGGTCAGGAAGAGAATCTAATTCTTTTATCACTTTTAATAAGTCAGTTAAGTAATCCTTTGTCTCAGGCGCCTTTTCAATTAATGCTTCAACTTTGACAATCGCCTCTCTTTTTCCCTGATCAAGTGCAACCTCGGTTTTCTTGGAGAATAGCTTATCTTTCATTTGAGCATATATGGCATTAAAATCAGCGCTTGTCCTCTGGGCTTCCTCGCTTATCTCTGCCTCAAATAGGCTAAAGCCATCTGCGACACCAAGAGAAATACATTCGCCCGGCTTAGAGCCGAATTTAAAGACATACTCTTCGCCTTTTTTACCGAATACAACCACGCCCTTACGCTTCTTATCGATATTCCTCATAATCCGCACGCGCTTTGGGATGGCCATAGATTCCTTTATAAGCTCAGAGCTGGATGAACGCAATCTTCGAATAAAATCCTCGTACTTAGCCTCAGGCGAAAGCTCTTCCTGGTTATTAAGCGCCTCCTTAAATTCTTTTGCGAAATGAGATTGTAGCTCTTCTTCACTTGTAAGGACTTTAGTGTCTTCTCCGAAAAGAGCATGAACCATAGCAATCTTTAGAGTGGATATTTGTTTTACTCTCGTTTCCCGTTCGCCGGTTGCGGTCGGGAAGTAATTGAAGATAAAGAGCTCATCAAAGACTTTCTTATTAATACGGTTAATACGCCCTACTCTCTGGATTACGCGAGTTGGGTTATAAGGGATGTCGTAATTAAAAACTGCTCCGGCACGGTGCAAATTAAAGCCTTCGGAAATCGCATCTGTAGCAATCAAAACATCAAAATCATCCTTTTGGACTTGATTGCCTGCATCAAAATTCTCCCGGATTATATTCTTATTAGTTTCACTTGAATCTTTGGACGAATATTTAAATATCCTGATTTTTTCTTTAAGACTATCAAAAATATATTGCGCGGTATCTGCAAACTCTGTAAAAACAACTATTTTTCTGTTCGGTTCGTTCTTCAATTTATCCTTGATTATCTTGATAAAGTCTTCGAGTTTAGGGTCTTTAGGGAATCCAGTTTCAAACCAACTCTCGCGGATTTCCTTAAGGACTTCAATATCTTTTTTCAAATCCTTAATGAAGCTGGGGCTTAGTTCTTTTTTGAAAATAAACCATAGGCCCTTTTCTTCGTATTTTTTAAGCTGTTCATCTAAGTTTATCTCCTTTAATTCTTCCTCTAAATCTTCTCCAGTAGATGCCAACAGGAAATCTATATCCGGCAGATTTCCTTTTTTATAAACAGGGATTTTTTCTACCTTTTCGTACCATTTAAGAATC
>Ga0172375_10006138_pt1 | contig 16977 bp, 12 predicted proteins | sample LakKiv1m_FD_114537 | JGI IMG/M metagenome (GOLD analysis project Ga0172375, IMG submission 114537) | Freshwater microbial communities from Kabuno Bay, South-Kivu, Congo - kab_092012_11.1m | ecosystem: Environmental > Aquatic > Freshwater > Lake | place: Democratic Republic of the Congo...
AAGCGCAGAGCATACTAAATGTTAATGCGTTAATTAATGTGCGGTATAAAGCTCTTCGCTCACCCGTCCTGTATGGTCAGGCAGACCGGTATTTTCAATCTGGTCATATACTGATAAATCGAACTTGAAAGGCAGATACAGATCATCCAGTTGAGTTTCGATTTCATTGATTTGTGTGATCGCTTAATTCCCATTTACACAAATTATTTTACAGTCTCGCTTCTTCTTCTTCACTATGCAAAATTTACCTGTTTGAGGATTTCATCCCTTAGTTGTGCTTTTAATGCATTTTTTGTAACTAAATCAATTTTCTTGTTGAATATTTTCTCAAGATATTGTTCCAATGAGAAAAATTTCCACCCGATAGGTTTTTCCAGTTCGACAAGAATATCAATGTCACTCTCTTCGGTATTAGTATTATCTGAGTAGGAGCCGAATAATCCAATCTCATTGACAGCAAAGTCTTCATGAAGAATTGGCTTCAATTCAGCCAGTTTTGTTAATATTTCTGCCTTTGTTCTCATAGCTCAAATACAATCAATTAAAGAATGCAGATGCCAATATGTTTATCGTACTATTAAAAACGGCTGGGGTGCAATATAACTCTACATCTCAACTTCTTAAAGTCTCTACGTCTTCACGTTTCAACGTAATTACTTTAGCAACATCATCTTGCGCACTTGATTAAAACTACCAGCTTGAATTTTATAGATATATAAACCACTTGATAAAATAGAAGCATCAAAATTAACTCTATATTTTCCGGCTTCTTTCTTTTCGTTTACTAAGGTTGCAACCTCAGTTCCAAGAATATCATATACCTTCAAACTCACAAACTCACTACTTTGTACTGAGTACTCAATACTGGTAGCGGGATTAAATGGATTCGGGTAATTCTGCTCTAAAGCAAACTCTGTTGGTAGAGACACGCCACGGTGTGTCTCTACTGAGATAATTTCTGAGTATTCAAAGTTACCGTCAATATCTATTTGTTTTAATCTATAAGAAAATGTTCCGTTATGTACTGATTCATCTATGAATGAATATTCTTTTGGACTGTTGCTGTTACCGTGTCCTTCTACAAATCCAATAGTCTCCCAATGTAGTGACAAGTCGAGACTTGTCCCTGCATTTGCACGCTCTATTTCAAAGCCGTAGTTGTTAACTTCCGTGGCGGTTTGCCAGTTAAGTTGAACTCCATTCTCAATAATTGAAGCATTGAAAGCAGAAAGTTCTACAGGAAGTGCACCGTCATTGAATACTTTTGAAGCATAGATTCCGTATTGGCTATTTCTATCATCACCCCATGCAGTTATCGCAGAGCCATCAATACTGGAAACTAGAACAGGTGAAATTTGATTTGATAAATTATCTGATACTACTATTCCATTAGCATTCCAAGATGCGGTACCGTTGCTATTAATATGCTGCATATAAATGTCATTTTGACCGCTTCTATTATCCTGCCAAACAATAAATACTCCACCATTTCCATCTTCGCTTATCATTGGGAAAGTTTGGTCACCAATTTCATTACAAACAATAACATTTCCCCCAAGAGCATTCAAATCATGGTCATATCTTTGCAAATAAATATCTGCACCTGTTGTTGCTGTACTACGATAGTCTTGCCACACAACAAAAACATTACTTCCAGATACAGCAACTTGAGGATTATTTTGATTATTAGCAGCAGTGGTTACAAAAGTACTATTCCCGCCAAATGTTCCATCAGAAAAAATCTTACGTATTCCTATGTTAGAAGGATTTGATGAACCATCAAAGTAACTAGTCCATGTTAAAAAAACATTTCCGTTATTATCATGAGATAGCTTATGTTGTAGAGTTGGAATATACCCAAGATTCAAACTCCAGGAAACTACTTCAGTACCGGATTCTGCTGCGCCCCATTGCCATGCACCAGAAGAATTTAATCTTTGCGCATAAAGTGCAGTTCTTAAATTTGTGTCTCTACGATCCAACCATACTATTATTACCCCGCCATTCCCATCTGGAACAATTTCAGGAAAAAGTTGTAGATCTTCTTGACCACAAACAATTATGAAGTTTCCCCAAGCTTTTATTCCATTTGAATAAATTCTCTGAGCATATATATCGTTATTGGAACTATTAAGGTAAGTGTCCCATACAAATATAGCACCACCATTCCCATCTGAAACAATTCCAACGCTGTATAAAATACTTCCTTGATTATTAATACCAGCACCCCAGAGAAGTATTCCATTTGAATCTAATTTTTGAGAATAATTGTCATCAAAAGTACCCTTTTCGTATCCAACCAATAACCCGCTGTCTTCACTTGGTGCGATGTAAAAAATAGTTCCACTGCCGCCAAGATTTTCATCAATTACAATTCCGTCTTTATTCCAAAGTGGAAGTCCATTCTTATCAATTCTTTGAGCTTTTAACCTATAATTAGTTGAAAAATCTTTCCAAACTAAAATGACCCCGCCTTTACCATCTTGAACTAGCTGTACTTTTGGAGTTATATTCCCAATATTCTGCTGTACTGAATTATTTTCTGAAGATGAAATTGACCACTCCCCAACCTTAAAATCATAATTACTAACTACAAAAAGAGGGGAATCAATAAGTAGAGCATCAAAATTTCCCTCTTCATCGTTTAAAGTGCTTCCACTTCCTTCATTCATTTTTAGATAAGTTATAAGATTTCCAAAATTTGGATGATTGGAATTGATATAAGTATTTTTCCATCTTTCTATTGTTATTTGGCTTAAAGCTTCAGACCAGATTCTAAATTCATCAATCTTTCCATTTAGATAAGGATCAGCATACTGAGATTTGGCAAGATAATTTTGTGTTGTCAATCCTAAATCACTTGGCTTAATTGTCATTGAAGTATTTGTTCCAGCTACTTGTCCATTTACATATAAAGTTCCAGTGGTTGATGATTGATTATAAGTTATTGCAACATGAACCCATTCATTTAAAGGAAATGTTGTTGTTGTATTAATCTGCTGTTCATTTGCACCGCCATTTGTTGTTATTGCAAATCTTACATAGCCGTTGCTTGCACGTGGTGTTAAAAACATATAGGTTGAAGTTCCGGCACCAAAATCAAATATCCTCATCCAGCTACTTACCGAACTCATATTCACCCATGTTTCGATAGTATAACTTCCTGTAAGTGACTGAGTGATACCGTCATCAATATCGGCGTAATCGTTAGTTCCGTCAAATTGAACAGCATAACCTTGTGCATAAAGGTTAACGGTTAAAAAAAGAAGTAAAATTAAAATCGTTTTATTTATGGAAATCATATAACCCTCATAATTGAATTTTATTTTTGTATTTTTTTAAATGTTATTTTTAAACAAGTCTGCCTGAAAACAAATAATCCTTAAGCTCTATTAGTTTTTCTTTGGAAAAAATTCCCGAACCATTAAATTCAAATACTTTTCTTCTATGTAATTCATCGGCAAATGATGTTAAGAATAATATTTTTGCAGTTTCATCATGCTTTAATATTTCTTTTGCAGCAGTAATGCCGTCCATTTTGGGCATTTCAATGTCCATTATTATTAAACCGGGATTGAATTGCTTTGATTTCTGAACTGCTTCTATACCGTTCTCCACTTCAAGAAAGGAATTAGTTAATTCACTTAACAATTCCTTTAACATTTCCCGCATCTTCTTATTATCATCTGCTAGTAATATTTTGTCAATCATTTCATTCAATTATTTTTGATGTAAATATAATAGGGATAAAGAGTTGAGTAAATGAGTAGTATTACTCAATTATATAGGTGTTTCCACTCATATAAATTATAGGCTTATCTTATTTAGAAGGGGTAAAGATTATAGTTTTTCTCTGTTTTCGAGTGCAAATCTTAGTAGTGAGTTTGAACCGGAAATTGAGAGCTTTTTGCAGATATTGTTTCTGTGGTTTTCAACTGTGCGGGGACTTAAAAATAATATTTCGGCAATCTGTTTTGTCGTTTTATTTTCGGATACAAGTTTTAGTATTTTCTTTTCGGTTATTGTTAATGAGGAAATACCGATAACCGGATTTTCATTTTCAAAAGCTTTGTTTTGGTTTAGTAATATGTCTGTAAGTGCGGGGCTAATAAATCTCTTCCCTTTCACAACATTATCAATACATGCAAGAATTTCCACTATAGCATTTTCTTTTAGTATAAATCCACTTACACCATTTTTAAATGCAGTATTTAATATTTTCTCATCTTTATATGCAGTCATCATTATTATTAAGGTATTAGGATTAGATTTAGCAACCTTATCTGCAGCTTCAAGTCCGTTCATTTTCGGCATATCCAAATCGAGTATCAAAATATCGGGATTTAATTTTAGAGTAAGTTCAACCGCTTCCTCACCGTTCCTTGCTTCTGCAATTAAATCAAGATTTTCATCACTTAACAAAATCTGTTTCATACCATGCAGCACAATCGGATGGTCATCAGCTATAATTATTTTCTTCTTCATAATATTTCCTTTTTAGGAAAATATGCGGCAAATATAGTTCCGCTTCCGGATTCAGAATTTATGCGATAATCACCTTTCAATATTTTCACACGCTCTATAATTCCGTGCAGACCAATTCCTTTATACTTTGTTTCATTAAAGAATTTTTCAACTTCATAACCTTTGCCGTCATCTTGAACAAACAAACGGAGTTTATTCTCTTCGGTATTTATTGTGACAGAAACGGTTTTTGCATCGGCATGTTTTAAAATGTTGTTGGTTAATTCCTGAATAATTCTAAAAAATATAATCTGATTTTCTTTTTGAAAAACATTATCGATGTTTTCAATCTCATACTCAATTTTAAGAAGAGTACTCTCGGTTATATTTTTAAAGAGCTCTTTAATGGTTTCGGTTAAACCTATTCTATCTAAATAAATTGGACGTAAGTTATGAGATAATTCTCTAACTTCATCTAAAATATCGGAAGATAATTTTGTTATTTCTGTTAACTGCTTTTGAGCTGCTTCAATATTATTAATCTGCTGCAATGCAAGTAAACTTCTGTTTTTTACAAGAAGTACATTTTGACTTAAACTATCGTGAAGTTCTTGTGCTATTCTCTTTCTTTCTGTTTCTTCTACTTCCATTAACTTTCTGGCAAATATTTCTTGAGCTTGAGTTTTCTTTTTCAAACTTAAAATACGCCAATAATAGAAGCTTGGACCAATAATTATGAACAATAATCCGGCAAAAATTCTAAACCAGATAGTATTCCAGAAAAGCTCAGAAAGTTGCGCTGTTATTTGAATTACTTTGAAAGCATTATTTGATTCCGAATTAAATTTGATTAGCAAAGAATCTTTAAAGACTCCTGTCTCTTTTAGTTTTGCAGTAATTTCAATATTGGATTTTTCACCAGGTTTCAAGTTCGATTTATCATATTTAATCGAGAATAAATCTCCTTTAATTGATGGGGATATAATGAGAATACCTTCACCAATATTTTCAACAATTAAATTTTGAGAAAAATATTCACCAAACTTTATATCTCCAAAATCAATTTTGTTTTCAGAAACTTTTATTTCAGGAACCCCCACAGGAGCCGGTTTGCCAAAATTAATATTACCATAAAGAGTAAGACTGCGGTTAGTAACTTCATCTTTAATACTTCCATTTTTAGTAGAATCAAAGGTAATATAATGAACAAGTTTACTTTCGTTTCCATTTATTTGATTTAAAGATTTTACTACCTCATTCCTATCAAATGCTTTATTCCAAATCCCTACCTCATCAATTTCACCTATAAAATAATTTATTAGGCCATAACCCGTATCTGAATTATGTCTTCCGAACGAGATGTAATTTAATCCGTCTTGAATTTGTTTGTTAGCAATAAAAAGACTATCTGCCAATTTTCCGTCAACATATGTAACAACTTTATCAAAATCATAAACTATGGTAATGTGATACCAATTATCATGAAGAAATTGATTATAACCCACATTCCTAAATCCATTATTATATTCTATGGTAAGAAGACCAAATCCGGTGGATGTGTTTAATGCAAATCCGTTACCGTATTTACCTGGATTATCATTACTAATAACATTTGTTGGGAAAAAAGAAGCATCTTTACGTAAATATGGTTTAACCCATGCCTGAATTGTTACAGGGAGATTATTTAAGGCCTTTGTATTTTCAAAAAGCAAATATGTTTGACCATCAAAAACGAAAGAAGCAGATTTTTGAGCACATAAAGTACTTACAGAAATTAGAAATAATACAAGTATTCTTTTCATAATCATACTATTTGGATGTGGCAATCTAAAACAAAAAAGATATTGTTTAAAGAGGTGCACTTAACAAATTATTTTACAGCCTCCGGCAGTTCTACCGTTAATAGTATTTATCAATTCCCCCGAATCCTTTAATGAGATGATTCTCTTTTGTCTTTTTAATGAAGTTGTTCAATCGTTTGTCGAATTCATCAGACCTTTTTCTTGCACTATCTATATATGCAATTCTGATTCGTTTATATGGCTCTGAAAAGGCTTTATAATTTTCCCAAACAACCTTATCTTCTTCCAATTTCTTTATTATATCTTCCGGAAAAACGAATTTTTGTTGAATTATTTTTAAAACTTCTTTCTTAATTGAATTGTGAATCAATTTTTTTTCAAAGAGCCATTTCAATCGTTCAATGTTTGGTTGTGAGAATGTGGAGTTTTCTCTTCTCTTACAAAATCTTTGAATAATGGTATCTTTGTTAAGTGATTTAATAGTACTATCAATCCATCCAAAACAAAGAGCTTCTTCAACCGCATCATTGTATAAGATTCGTTTATCACCTGTCTTCTTAACCGGATACTCCAGCCAAATTTCATCTTCTGTCTCAAAATTAGTTTCGAGCCATGTTCTCCATTCTTTTCTATCAATGAAATATTTGGTTGTTAATTCGTTCTTAATATTATTTCCTGTTTAATTATATGCACAACCTTATTTAGCCGATATACAATGTTTGACAATATGCCCGGAAAGGGATTTTGGGCTGCAATCCGTGAATAACCTGCTATCCCTGCATCTTTTTATACCGAGTGTTGGGCGGACATGCTATTGCAATATCATTTTAGTCATTTTTATTTATCAGACTTATCTCTCCATAGCCTTGCTTTTTAAGTCCTTTGGCATTTTTTCAATAGCATATCGTAATGCTGTACGAGGCATAATGGATTTGTTTTTTATTACATAATCAAATATTTCACGTTGGTTCTTTTCGCTGGCGGCTTTTAACATCCATCCATACCCTTTTTGAACTAAATCATCTTTATCGAGCAGCAAAATATCCGCAATTTCGAGTATCTCATTGAGAAATTTTCCCTTTCTGGCAGGAATAATCAAAGTTACTGATGAAGCACGGCGCAGCCATCTGTTATCCGATTTAGCAAAATCTTTTAACCTTATTGAATACTCAGGATACATCTCAATAAATTCACCTATCGTATGATTACATAATGTATCACACGAAGCCCAATTATTTACGTAAACATTAATCCATTTCTCAAATATTTGAAAATCTCCCGGCTCGTATTTTTTATGAATATAATATGACCAATTGCAGGCAATAAATGATTCTTCTATAAATCCCGATTGCCATAAAATCTCGCAGAGGTTAAATATTTCTGATTTAGTTTTAAAATCAATCAGTTTAAAATATTCCTTACTAATCTTGTTTACAATTGGAACCTTGACACCATAAAACTCTATCTTTTCTTTGAAGAAATTTTGACTTGTCGCCTGAGTTTTCTCGTCAATACTATGTTCTAATTCGGTTCGAATTTTATCTATGATATTTTCCATTTTTAACTCATGATTTATCAGCGAAACGGTTTTTTTAACATGCGGCACATAACGCGCTATTGCTTCACAATCTTGTAGCCAGTGCTATTTTCATTTTCGGCGTTTTAATATTCTTATAGCTCCTTGAATTACCAGACCAAAAACGATTGTTCCAATTATCAAATCAGGTTTATTTGAGTTCAACCAATTGACCAAAACTCCTGCTGTTATTACGCCCAAATTTATTATCACGTCATTTGATGTGAAAATCATACTTGCTTTCATATGAGCTTCTTCTTTACTCTTTGACTTTTGAAGTAAGTACAAACAAACTCCGTTTGCGATAAGTGCGAAAATCGAAACGATTATCATTGTCTCGAAATCAGGTAATTTTTCTGCTCCGAAAAATCTTCTCAATACTTCTATAAATCCAATAACCGCAAGAATAATTTGAAAATATCCGGCAAAAAGGTATAATGCGCTATAACATCCCGCTATACCCTTTGTATATAGTACGAATATGAGTTGTAATTGAACCGAAAAACAGAACCTTCCGTTTATTGTATCTGCCTGAATTAGTTTCTGTGCCGAATTGTAAAATAATAATTATCCGCAATTAATTCTTAGAAAAACACACCGTATTAGAATAACCTTTGACGTGAGGGATTTACTATATTTGATGCCTCACTGCTGCTCTCAGGCATCTTGTTCAGAATGTATCCCGTGAAAATCTGATCGCGGAGCCTGTTTCTCCCACTTTTCCCGTAAATTGCAGATTATTATATTTTTCCGGCTATTATGAAAATTTTATTTCTATTATTATTTCCGTTCACAATTTTTACAGCTCAGGACATTGTTATCGACGGGTTTTTCGATGACTGGCAGGATATCCCGGTTCTTTACGGCGATCCCGGGGGCGACCCGAATTGCGGCGTTATCGACTTTACCGATCTGAAAATCACCGATGATGATTCTTATCTTTACCTATATTTTAAGGTGGGCGGTGAGTTTAATCTCCAGGAAAATAACTCAATCAGGATTCTGCTCGATACAGATATGAATTCCGCCACAGGACTCGCTTATGAGGGAATGGGAGCAGAGATAACCTTCGATTTCGGCAGCAGGAGCGGAAGGTATTATTACAATTCGACTTCACGTTCAATCCGGCATCAGGATATCGGGCTTGTTTCGGGACCGACAATTTCCTCAGATGTATTCGAAGTAATTCTGAAAAAAAACACTGCGCCCGGAGGCTTTCCTGTGCCATGGGCTTCCGCACTCAGGATTGCCCTGCTCGAAAATAACTCGTGCGGCGACAGGCTGCCCGATAACGGATTTATTGAGTATTCAATGACCAATGCGATGCATTTTCCTTTTGCTGAGTATTCCCTCAAAAAACAGGATTCTTCACATATCCGTGTAATGAGTTATAATATTGAGCTGGACGGGCTTTTCGATCCTGCAAAAAAAGAATATTTCCGCCAGGTTTTCAGAACCGCCGATCCCGATATTATCGGACTTCAGGAAATATACAATAACGGTGCGGCACAGATAAGCAGCCTGCTCGAAGAATTTCTGCCTTCCGGACCGGGTGAGATGTGGCACGTTTCGGGAGCCGGAGCCGATACCTGGTATGCCGGCAGGTATCCCGTGAAGCAGGTATTCCCGATTCAGGGAATCGCAGGCACCCATGGCAATACTGCTTTTTTACTCGATCTCTCAGCTAAAACCGGCTCCGACCTGCTCCTTGTTTCTGCGCATACTCCATGCTGCCAGAATAATGCCGCCCGCCAAGATGAGATTGATGCGATAATGGCATTCATAAGGAAAGCAAAAGATCCTGACGAAGCCCCGGATATAGAAACTGGCACTCCGGTTATTCTTGCCGGCGATTTTAATCTTGTCGGATACGCGGAACAGCTCGAAACGCTCGTTAAAGGCAATATCAAAAACGAATCGGGTTATGGACCCGACTTCAATCCCGACTGGGATGAAACGGATTTTGAAGATGCGGTTCCCGGCGCAACCGGCGAACCCTCAGCTTTTACCTGGTACGATACGGGAAGCTCTTACAGCCCGGGGAGGCTTGATGTTATAATCTATTCAGGCTCAGTACTTACAATGCAAAATAAATTTGTTATGTTCAGTCCCTCAATACCTGAGGACAGCCTGCAGTTTTATGGAATGAGCTCGGCTTCAACAGTATCGGCGGCTGACCACTGTCCGCTTATCGCTGATTTTAAGTATTCTCCGCTAACAGGAATTAAAAACCAGCCTGATTCGCCCGGGGAAAAATCAATACGCGTTGGTGTTTATCCAAACCCATTTAATGCCGCAGCAAATTTCTCAGTGAATATTACCGAATTTTCAAACGTCAGGCTGTTTATTTACAATTCAATCGGTGAAGAAATATCGATGCAGGATTATCGACTGCAAGCCGGAACGAACACTATTTATTTTGAAGCCGCAAATCTTCCAAGCGGTTTATACTTTTATGTGATCAGCGCGGAATTTTCAGGCGGAAGAAAAATTAATAACAGTGGAAAAATTATTCTCCTTAAGTAAGGCGGCATAGTTAATGTTTATGTCAGTCTGCTGCTGCTCAGTAGTACCTAAGGCGTAAAAAAGGATTTTGATCAGCAGAGGCAAACCGCAGGAATTGTCGGGAGTAATACTTATCACAATTATGGATTCCAGGAAGGAACTTTCAAATTATTTCCTTATTTTTTGGTATAGGGACAGAAGTTTTATTAATAATTATGGTGCACAAATGAAAAATGTTTTTTACGCCTTTTTGATGATATTTATAGGTATCTCAATTTCAAAGGCACAGGTAGCTTACAACGGTCCTGCAAGTGGCAGTGTTGCCAGCGGCGTTGTAAAAAACACCGATAACTTTACGGAACTGATGGGTGAAGGGAGCAAACATCCCCGTCTGTTCAATCACTTTGGACCAAAAGCTCTTGAGAATGATAAATACGCAATTGATGCTCTCGCTCTTGAAGGATCAAACCTTGTATATGATACAAGTCTGCCATCGGAATTGGTTGATACGCTGATTCTTTTTAAGAATTTCAGGGGACTCGGCTATTCAAATTCTATTCCTCCCGATCCTTACTGCGCGGTTGGTCCCAACCATGTTATGCAGGTAGTCAACAGCAATTTCAGGATTGTTGATAAAAACGGAACAACCCTCAAAAGTATAAATGCTGATAGCTGGTATAACGGGGTAGTATCCTCACCTTTTTGTTTTGATCCCAAAGTGCTTTATGATCATTTCTCAAGCCGCTGGATAATGGTCTGGCTGCATGTAAATGACGCAGCAAGCCAGGCATATTTTATGATTTCCGTTTCAGATGATGATAACCCGCTCGGTGTATGGTACAACTGGGCTGTCACTGCGACAACAAACGGCACCACGCCATCAGGATCGTGGGGAGATTATCAGGGAGTCGGTTTTGATGATAAAGCTCTTTATATTACGAGCAATCAGTTCTCATTTGCCGGCAGCTACGTTGGTGCGAAAATAAAGATTATCCCAAAATCAAATCTTTATCAGGGCAGCGCCGGAACAGTTAATTGGACGGACTTGTGGAATATCAGCTATCCTTCTGCCTCCTCTGCCTCTGCATTCGGTATCAGACCGGTCCGTATGCGAGATGCATCTGATGAGTACTATCTGGTTGTTCATAGCCCATATACAAGCGGAACCTCCTTCGGAGTGTATAAACTGACCAATCCGCTCACAACACCTTCACTTACGGGTGCGCAGGTTCCAGTCACCACATACAGCACCCCATCGAACCCGCAGCAGCTCGGCGGCGGCTCACCGCTTCTTGAAGGCGGCGGAGCGAACTTGAGGAACGAACCTGTTTATCAAAACGGTTTTCTACATTTGACTCACGCAGTTAAAGCTGGGGCTGTCTCAGCTTTGAGATATCTTGCAATTGATCCCTCAAGCTATACGGCAGTCAAGGATATTGCGATGACCACCGGAACCCATTATCATTTCTACCCGGCGCTTGATGTTAATGGAAATGGTGATGTTGTCTTTTCGTACAGTCGTTCTTCAGCCAGTGAATATGCCGGAGCATTTTATACTGTTCTGCTTGCAGGGGAAAACGTTCCTCTCGGCAGCCGTCTGCTTAAAGCCGGATTAGGTAATTATGTCGTGACTTTTGGCGGAACAAGAAACCGCTGGGGCGATTATAACGGAGCCTGGTTCGATCCCTCAAATGACGAAGATGTATGGATATATGGTGAGTTCGTAAACTCGACAAACATCTGGGGAACCTGGATGGGCGGACTTAAGATTCCTCCGCGCGATCCCTCGGCAATCACCTGGCAGTCGCTTATTACAGTTGCTTCAGGAGCCAATTCACAGGGCGTCACTTTTGGTTTTGCACCATACGGAACAGATGGTCTTGATACCCAGCTCGGAGAAGCCGCTTTAGGCTCGATACCTCCCGCCGGCACTTTTGATACAAGATTTATTCTTCCGGGCGGAAGCACCGGCTCACTAAAGGATTTTCGTTCCGATAAAGAGGTGATTGCTAACTGGAACCTGAAATTTCAGCCCGGTTCTGCCGGTTATCCCATTACTTTTACGTGGGATTCCGGTGCACTCCCCGATGGTCTTGTAATGCTGAAGGATGCAAGCGGTTCTATAGTCAATGTAAATATGAAAACCCAGAACAGCTATTCGCTTACTAATAGTTCAATTACTTCTCTGAATGTTATCTATAAAGAGCAGGTGGATGCCACTGTTTCTGTCCAGAATGAATGGAATATTATTTCCGCACCGGTCCAAACTGAAAACATGGCAGTATCCGCTGTTTTCCCGACTGCCACCTCAAATGCATTTTCTTATAATAACGGATATACCCAGGCTGCAACACTTGTATCCGGGAAAGGCTATTGGCTGAAATTTGGTTCATCACAGAATATCTTATTAACCGGAGCGCCTGTCCTTAATCCAGTTCCTGTGAATTCAGGCTGGAATATAATCGGACCATTCAGCACTCCTGTTGCCGTTGCTGATATCACAACCGATCCTTCCGGAATAATCCAGACTGCATTTTTCGGATTTAATGGCGGTTACACAACCGCAACAACACTAGAGCCGGGTAAAGGTTACTGGGTGAGAGTAAATCAGGCCGGAACGCTTAATCTTTCCGGAGCTGTTAAAAAAGATGGAAATACATCTGATATTACTGAAAGTCTTGCTGATATGCCGGGATTATTTATCTCTGATGCGGCAGGTCATTCGTCACAGCTTCATTTCACGGCACAGACTTCCTTGGCTTATGAAATGCCTCCTGCTCCTCCTGCCGGTATTTTTGATGTAAGGTTCACAAGCGGTTTGATAGCTGAGAACATATTCTCATCTGCAAAACAGGTCAGCCTGAATTCAGCCGTGTATCCTTTAACTCTCACTTCAAATGATATAGCCCTGAGAATTAAAGACGCTGCCGGCGCTATCTATGAATTAAAGAAAAATGAATCTCTTGTGATTGAGAAAAACAGCGGGAATCTGGAAATAAGTGCAGTTACAATTCCTGAAGCATTTAATCTTTCGCAAAATTTCCCGAATCCGTTTAATCCTTCAACAGTAATTAAATTTACCGTTGCTGAAACAAATACGGCGGTACTCAAAATATTTAATTCACTTGGTGAGGAAGTACGCACGCTGTTTAATGCGGCTGCCGAACCCGGTAAAAATTATGAAGTTAAATTTGATGCATCTGATCTCAGTTCCGGAATCTATTTCTATTTTCTGAGAAGCGGAAATATGGTTCAGACCAAAAAGATGATGCTTATTAAGTAGTCCTTAGCATCATAAGCATTTTTAGAAGGCTGTTCCGAAAGGGGCAGCCTTTTTTTATACTAATACTGCTGTCATCCGCTTTAAAAATTGCGTCTGCGGCGCAAAAACGGATTTCTCCCGCTATCCCCTTCGCCCTGAAGAAAGAAAGGTTGGATATTTTCAGATTTGTTTTTTTAGAAAGCTAAGTTAATGAAATTTATCTCACTGCCCGATCACGTCTGAATTCAAATAATTCGCGCAGTCTAAATTGTTCAGCTATTTTCAGGTTTTTAGTTAAAGCATTCTGCAGGTATTTTCCAAATTTCCCCGCAGCAATTCCAATAACGGCAGAAAGGGAAGAGGTCACGAAACATACGGCTAAAAAGCCTGCAGGATCGTCTTCTTTATTGTGAAAGAATTTTATGAACATTCCGGCTGACACAATTAAAACACTAAAAACGATTGCAGAATACCTTATCCATCTTACAGTCTTAACAGAGTCTGATGAGATGAGTTTATTCTGTCCGATGTAACCAAGCAATTTAAACGACTTGTAAAGTGCAGCAAAAAATGCAAGTGAGGCAGCGTATCCATACAGGATGAACGGGTCAGAGTAGATGCTGAGCAAGTCTAAGTCTGCGGCTCTCCCTTCGGTTAAAGGAAATCCGATAAGTATGGCGAGCGCCATAATGCCTGTAAGCAGGATAACTGCCTGAACAAATACTATTGTAAATCTTTTCATAACGAATTTAATATCATGCGGCAAGTATAATAAGTAATTATCGAAACACAATAAATAGTACTATTATCTGGAAAATCCCGGGAAGCTGAAGCCTTTTCTTTTACAATGTGATCAGACAGTCAGGATAAGACAACGCGCACATTAAAATAACTGTAAAAGGCGGAAATATCTATGAGAATTGGGTGCGGATCCGTCCGGCAGAAAGCCGGGAGATTTTGAAGATGGGGATGGTCATAGGTGTTTTCTCCCCTTGAAACTCTGCGACCATCCCCTCGGTATCAATTTGAATCAGTACGCTTCGGATTGTAAACGATTTTTCTTATTGTATCATATTGGAGATAAGGATATAATTGCCGGAGTTTATCAATTGCATCCCCGGCTGCAATTTTCTCCTCCCGCATTGAACGAAAACGTTTCCTGATTATATAATCACGAACAGATTTTTCATCGATGATACCCTTTGAGAGCAGGAGATTGAATACGTCGTCGTTTAGCAAATCCGGGATCGGATTTTCCATATACTGATCGAATTTATTCTGTGACATAATTCCTCCGCTGGATATTGTTTGTTAATATTTCTAACATACAAGTTAACAGAATCCGCGAGGGTCTCAACTGCATATTTATGCGGTTTTTGTGCAGTGCATCCGGAAGAGATTGTTTTGAGTGCCGGAATATGTGGTATTTAAATCAGCCCTTTCCTTATTGCTTTGGCTACTGCTTCCGATTGAGAGTGGACATGCAGTTTTTTGTATATATTTCTTATATGATGTCTGACTGTATCAACAGAAATAAAAAGGGAGGATGCAATTTCCTGGTAATTATTGCCGCCCGAAAGAAGATTCAGGACTTCTTTCTCGCGTGAGGAGAGCTGGTATTCTTCCCGGGATGAATCGAATTCGTTCTGCCTGAAAACGGTTATGACCTGCCTCGCAATTCGTGAACTCATTGGCGAACCGCCTTCATATACCTCAAGTATCGCTTCCAGCAGCCGCGCCGGGGGTGTCTTTTTAACGAGGTATCCGCATGCTCCGGCACATATAGCTTCAAAGACAGTATTCGATTCTTCATAAACAGTAAGCATAAGAATATCCAGCGAGGGTTTGATTTTTTTTGCCTTCTTCACGCCCTCAATTCCGTTGATTCCGGGAAGGGCAATATCCATGAGCACCACATTCACTTCCAGGACCGGAAGCTGATAAAGGAATGATTCACAGTCAGGAAAAGCCCCGACACATAAATAACCATGTGTGCCATTGATCAGTGCCGCGAGTCCGTCACGGATATTCTTATTGTCTTCTACTATCGCTACTTTTATTACTGGCAAATTGTCCGGCTTTAATTAAATATTCGTTTTACCAAATTTACTGAAAAACATTTTTCTACCCGTGAGACGGTTTAATTTTCCGATAAATGATATCCGGGTTCCTTCTCCGGTATTCGATTCAACGAGCAATTCTCCCCGTATAGCCCGCGCTCTTTCCGCCATATTTTGCAGTCCGTTTCCCGGATTATCCGGATCGTTTGTCATTCCGATTCCATCATCGCTGATCCGGATTTCAAGTGAATCACCGCGGAAAGAAACTTCAAGCGTTATCCTTTTGCATTTACTGTGCTTAACTGCATTGTTTATCCCTTCTTTTAGAATAAGGAATAGCTGCTGCCTTGTCTCCATCGGAAGACGTAAATCATCCAGTTTTTCGGTGTTGAGTACTTTAAAGGAAACGCCCATCTGGTGCAGTATTTCGGAATAGGAGTCTTTGAGTTTGATTACAAGGTCGTTCAGTGAATCGCGTTTCGGATTTATCATCCAGACTATATCACCCATAGTGTCAATAAGTTTTCGTGCCGTATCACTTATCAGAATGAGGTTTTTATTCTCTGAGTTTTTATTGCCGGCTGCAGTCAGTTCACTTAAGATTGCAATCTCAGTGAGTCCGGAACCGATATTATCGTGCAGATCGGCGGCAAGTTTTGTTTTTATACGGTCAATCGCAATAAGGCGGTCAAAACGAATTTTGATAAAATACCATACTATTGAGATTCCGAGAGTGAAAGTGATCAAAATAAACCACCAGCTTTTCCAGAAAGGCGGCAGAATAATAACTTTGATCTGTGCGGCTTCTTTGCTCCAATTGCCGTATTTATTAGCCGCTTTTACCTTAAAGATATATGTACCCGGCGAGAGGTTTGAATAATTAACGCTTCGGTTTCTTGAGTCGGCATAATTCCATTTTTTATCCAGCCCTTCCATTATAAATGCATATTTATTCTGTCCGGGATCAATAAAATTAAGAGCGGCAAACTCGAATGAGAAGAAGTTTTTGTTATAAGAAAGTTCAATTTCTTTTACCGTTCCGGGAACCGTTTCATTAAAAATTTTAAACCTGGTTATTGCAACCGGAATGTTATAATCTTTTTCAGTTATATCATCAGGGTGAAAATAATTAAGACCGCTTATCCCGCCGAAATACATAAAACCGGAGGAATCCTTAAAATATGCTCCGCCGCTGAATTCAAGATTCTGGACTCCGTCCCTTGTTCCGTAATAGCTGAAAATTCCGTGATCAGTCTCAAAGCGGATGATCCCATAATCTGTTGAAAGCCAGAGTGTTTTATTTTTTCC
>Ga0172375_10006141_pt1 | contig 16969 bp, 16 predicted proteins | sample LakKiv1m_FD_114537 | JGI IMG/M metagenome (GOLD analysis project Ga0172375, IMG submission 114537) | Freshwater microbial communities from Kabuno Bay, South-Kivu, Congo - kab_092012_11.1m | ecosystem: Environmental > Aquatic > Freshwater > Lake | place: Democratic Republic of the Congo...
AAGTTTTATCAGACGGTGCATGAAAAAAAGATGATTAATTTTACTACCCCCGGGACCGAGGCTCATGAATTCGCTGAGGGCATTACCGACTTGTCTAATCCGCATACTGCCGGAATTCTTAAAGGGATAGGGGTTAAATATGTATTGGTGCATGAGGAGGCGTATAAAAATACTGAGCGGGTTGGGATTATAGAGGAGCTGGATAATATACCTAAAAATCCCGGGTTAAAGTTTATCGGGTTCTTTTCTGCTCAGGCCTGCCCGCGCCAAGATATCATGTGTGTTCAGAATACAGGGCCGGTTCAGGTATATGAGGTAATAGCCCGGGCCATATCTAAAGAAAAGAAGGTAAAACAAACGATTGACGCCAGAACGCAGTAAGATGTATAATTTGAAAGGTAGCCAGTAAAGTTATAACGCTATGCAATATATGAAGGATAGGAGAATAATATTATGAAAGGGATTATACTTGCCGGAGGTAAGGCCACGCGGCTTTACCCTATAACCAAAGGCGTATGCAAGCAGCTGCTGCCTGTTTATGATAAGCCGATGATTTATTACCCTTTATCGGTTTTGATGCTTGCCGGGATTAAGGATATTTTGATTATCTCTACCCCCAAAGATACCCCCAGATTCAAAGACCTGCTTGGGGACGGGGCATCCTGTGGGATAAAAATTAGCTACGCAGTGCAGCCCGCGCCTGGAGGCATTGCCCAGAGCTTTATTATTGCCGAAGATTTTATCGGCCGTGAGAGCGTTTGTCTTATTTTAGGGGATAACATATTCTATGGTTATAACTTAAGGCTGGTCCTTAAGCAGTGCGCTAAATTAAAGAGCGGGGCGGTCATCTTTGGTTGTAATGTAAAAGACCCCCAGCGTTATGGTGTCCTTGAATTCAATAAAAACCGTAAAGTAGTATCTATAACCGAAAAGCCAAAAAATCCAAAGTCTAACTTTGCGGTTTCCGGGATGTATTTTTACGATAATAGCGTGGTTAAAATAGCAAAGGGCGTAAGACCTTCAGCAAGAGGAGAGCTGGAGATTACCAGCGTTAATAACGCCTATATTAAAAGAGGCAAGCTTAAAGTAAAATTCTTGGGCCGCGGGCATGCGTGGCTGGATACCGGGACTCCTGAGTCGTTAATTAATGCCTCGATATTTATCAAGACAATAGAAGACAGGCAGGGTTTAAAGATCGGTTGTATCGAAGAGGTTGCTTATCGCATGGGTTATATTAATAAAAAACAGCTGTTTACCCTGGCGGCAGAGATACCTACCGGTTACGGCGAATATTTAAAGGGCCTGTTAAATGACTAATAATAAAATTCTTATACTGGGTAAGGGCTTTATCGGAAAAAGTCTGCAGGAGGCCTTAACCTGCCGCATCTCGGCTAAGTCCATACGTTCTTTTAGCGACGCGGATAAGATAATAAGAATATACAGGCCCAAAATAATCATTAATTGCATTGGCGTAACCGGCAGGAGGAATGTGGATGACTGCGAGCTAGATATTGACAGGGCCTTGCTTGCCAATAGCTCTGTTCCCATAATACTTGCCGAAGCCGCTTTACGCCGCAACATAAAGCTTGTGCATATAAGCAGCGGCTGCATATTCAATTTTGATTATAAAAAAGATAAGCCTATAAAAGAAGAGCAGGTGCCTGATTTCTTTGCTTTATTCTACAGCCGCAGCAAGATTTATGCGGAGAGGGCGTTAGAAGTTCTTTCTAAGAAGTATGACATTCTTATAGTCAGGATCAGGATCCCCCTGTTAGATAAGCCACACCCCAAGAATATCCTGGACAAGTTGATCAGGTATAAAAAGGTTATAGATGTGGAGAACTCCGTTACATACATCCCGGATTTCATTAAGGCACTTAAATACCTGCTTAAAATTGACGCCAGAGGTATTTATAACCTGGTCAATAGAGGGGGATTAAGATACCCTAAGTTAATGCAGGTTTACAGGAAATATGTCCCCGGCTTTGAATACAAAGTGATTAGTCTTAAGCAGCTTAGCTTGGCGAGGACTAACTTAGTTCTGTCCACTGCTAAACTTGAAAAAACCGGTTTTAAAGTAAGGAATATAAATTCAGTACTGGAAGAATGCGTAAAAAATTACCTAAAATCCTAATTACCGGCTCGGCAGGCTTTATCGGTAGCGCCTTTGTAAGATTACTGGTTCGTAAAGGGCTCTTCCCGGAGAGAATTATCATTGTTGATAAGCTTAGCTATGCCGCAGACCTAAAGCGCATTGAGGAGGCGGGAAATAAGTTTAAATTCTATCGCTCGGACATCTGTAATAAAAGCAGGATTGAGGCTATCTTTGCAAAGGAAAAGCCGGATATTATAGTCAATTTTGCCGCGGAAACCCATGTAGACAGGAGTATTTTAAACAGCGATGAATTTCTGCGCACAAATGTTTTTGGTACCAAGGCCTTGTTAGAGGCAGCAAAAGAAAATGGGGCAATCCGCTTTGTGCAGGTTTCAACAGATGAAGTTTACGGAGATATAGAAAGCGGGCAGTTCCATGAAACCACGCCTTTAAACCCCAGCTCTCCCTATTCCGCAAGCAAGGCTAGCGCAGACTTACTGGTGCGATCTTACATCAGGACATATAATTTCCCCGCCATTATCGTGCGGCCCTCCAATAATTACGGTAATTGGCAATACCCTGAAAAACTCGTTCCTGTTATTATATACAAAGCGCTAAAGAATGAAAAAATCCCGGTATATTCTAAGGGTTTAAATGTGCGTGAATGGCTTTATGTGGATGATTGCGCGCAAGCCATACTTAAGGTTGTTCGAAAAGGAAAAATAGGTGAAGTCTATAATATTGGTTCTGGCAGCGAAAGGAAGAATATAGAAGTTGTAAGGCGTATTCTTGATATCTTAGATAAACCTTATAGCCTCATACAGTTTGTCCGGGATCGGCCAGGGCATGATTTAAGATACAGCCTTAATTCCTCAAAGATCCGTAAGGAACTAGGATGGAAGCCTCAGATGAGTTTCGATAAGGGCCTTGAAGGTACCGTGGAGTGGTACAAAGATAATATCTCCTGGCTTGAGGGAAAAGTAAAATATTTAAAGGCTTATTGGAAGAAAGTCTACAAGAGTAGTTCCTGAAAAAAAGCAGCTCACCTGATGCCTGGTGTTTTTTTAGCCGGGCCTTTTCAAGATATGAAGATACTCGGAATATCCTGTTTCTATCACGATAGCGCCTCAGCCCTGGTGGTTGACGGAGAGATTATCGCTGCGGTACAGGAAGAGCGTTTCAGCCGCAAGAAACACGATTTTAACTTTCCTGTCAATGCCATCAACTACTGCCTTAATGAGGCGAAGATAGAGGCAAAGAAGCTGGATTTTATAGCTTTTTACGATAAGCCTTTCATCAAATTCGAAAGGATACTTGAAACTTCGCTTAGCTATGCCCCCTCAGGCATAAGGCAGTTTATGCAGGCGATGCCTCTATGGCTTAAACAAAAACTCTGGATCCCGGAGTTGATAAGCAGGGAGTTGGGTTATAAAGGAAAGATATTATTTAGCGGCCACCATGAATCACACGCTGCCAGCGCCTTTTATCCCTCTCCGTTTACAGAGGCGGCATTCTTAACCATGGATGGAGTAGGCGAGTGGGAGACTGCGAGTTTCGGGGTGGGAAAGGGTAATAGTTTAGAGTTACAGTACTATTTAAAATTTCCGCATTCCTTGGGCCTGCTTTATTCAGCATTCACTTATTATGCTGGTTTTAAGGTTAATTCAGGAGAATATAAATTAATGGGCCTGGCTCCCTACGGAGAGCCGAAATATAAAGAGCTAATCTTAAAAGAGTTGTTAGACCTTAAGGAGGACGGCTCCTTCAAGCTGAATATGAAGTATTTCGGGTATTGCAATGGCCTGCGCATGACTAACTGGAAGTTCGAGAGGCTATTCGGCGGCCCTCCCAGAAGGCCGGAGAGTAAAATAACCCAGAAGGATATGGATATCGCCGCATCAATCCAGGAGGTAACCGAGGAGATAATGCTTATGATGTCAAGGCACGTACATAAGGTCACAGGCCAGGATAAGCTCTGCCTTGCCGGAGGGGTAGCCTTAAACTGCGTGGGTAACGGCAGGATATTGCGCCAGGGGCCTTTTAAGGAGGTCTGGGTTCAGCCTGCGAGCGGGGATGCAGGAGGGGCATTGGGAGCCGCGCTTTTAGTCTGGTATAAATACCTGGGGAGTAACCGCTTGGCCGATAATATTAATGACAGGCAAAAGGCTTCATTGTTGGGTCCGGAGTATGATGATAAGGCTATTGAAGAATTCCTGAAAAAAGAAGGAGCTCCTTATAAGAAACTGGCGTATTCCGAAATTGCCTTTGCAATTTCGGACTTAATTATCCAGGAGAAGGTCGTAGGCTGGTTCCAGGGCCGCTTGGAATTCGGGCCGCGCGCCTTAGGCTCGCGCAGTATAATCGGAGATGCGCGCAGCCCCCAGATGCAGTCCAAGATGAATCTAAAGATTAAATACCGCGAGTCGTTCCGGCCTTTTGCGCCTACGGTGTTGCTAGATAAGGCCTCTGAGTGGTTTGACATAGAGGTAGAGAGCCCTTATATGCTTTTGGTGGCGCCGGTTTTGGAAGAGAAGAGGATAAAAGCTGCGCCAGTTGATACCGGTCTGCGTGGTTTTGATAAATTAAAATCAAAACGTTCTCTGATACCGGCAGTTACGCACGTTGATTACTCTGCCAGGGTTCAGACGGTTAAAAGAGAAGATAACGCCCTGTATTATGATATGATAAATACTTTCTATAAAAAAACAGGTTCTCCTGTTATAATAAATACGTCTTTCAATGTAAGGGGAGAGCCTTTAGTCTGCAGCCCCCAGGATGCCTTCAGGTGTTTTATGCGCACCCAGATGGATTATTTGATCATGGGCGCGTTCCTTTTGGATAAGAAAGAACAGAAGCCTGTTGCCGAAGACAAGAACTGGCAACAAATATTTGAACTGGATTAGAGGTATGGAAAAGTTAAATTTCGATAAGAAGTCGCTGAGAAAATTCGGCATCACCATGGGGGTTGCCTTTCTGGTGGTTACGCTTTTGATTCTTATCAAGCACAGGTATAGTATCATGCCGACAGTAATTATTTCGGCACTATTTTTTGTGGTGGCTGTTCTTGCGCCCCTTGTCTTAAAGCCGGCCTATATTGCCTGGATGCGTTTTGCCTTTGTGTTAGGTTGGATTAATACCAGGTTGGTTTTGGCAGTTATGTTCTATTTGATTTTTACCCCCATAGGCATTTGTTTGAGGTTATTCGGGAAGGACCTGTTAGATAGGAAGCCGGAGAATGGTAAATATTCGTATTGGAGAAAAAAAGAGGCAGCTGTGTTTAACCCTCGTGATTACGAAAGGCAATTCTAAAACGGAGGTGTTCAGTGGGTAAGCTTTCAATATTAAGGGAATTCTGGGATTTCTTGAAGGTGCGTAAAAAATGGTGGCTGGCGCCTATTATCATCATGCTCCTGTTGCTAGGGCTTTTGATATTCTTTACCCAGTCAACGGCAGTCGCTCCTTTTATCTACACCTTATTTTAATAATATAGGCTAGGAGTCAGATGAGAAAAATTTTAATATTTCTTGTTGTATTGGCGGTATTTCTGGTATTCAGGGTCCAGTATAATAATGACCCAAAGAAAATCATCTCCCGCTTGAATAAGCAGGGAGGCTTCGGGCAGGGGGAGTTGGTTTACAGGATAAACCTGCTTGGATTTATCCCTGTAGGGGATGCTGTTTTTTATGCACCTAAAGAAGAGATGCTTGCAGGCCGCAAGGTCTATCATTTAACGGCAAGCGCAAAAAGCCTAAAAGTTGTCTCTTTGTTTTTGTCCGGTTCAGCTGATCTGGATTCCTATATTGACAAGGAGAGCCTGAATCCCGTCTTTTTTAGGCAGAAGATCTCTGTCAGGGGAAAGAATGACCTTGTGAGAGAGGCCTATTACGACCAGGCTCAATCCGTAATGACCCTGGCAGGGGTGAAGCGTCAGATTTTACCTGATACGCAGGATCACCTTTCGGCGATATTCAACCTGCGCAGGATGGACTTTGAAAAGGTCAAGGGCTATGACCTTAATATTAATACCAACCAGAAGAACTATAGCCTAAAGGGGAGCGCCCAGCCCGGCCAGATAATGTTAAAAGGCAAGGTTTATAAGACGGTGCTTCTGGAGGCAAGGATCAGCCGCAGGGATAAGAATCCTTATCATAAATCTATGATGTCCATGCTTCTCTTGAAGGATGAGGGTAACCTGCCTATTATGATCAAGGTTTTTGCCAGCGGAGCGCTTATTAATGTCAGGCTCATAGAAACCAGATGAATCAGATAGAAAACACGGGAGAAAGGATTCTTTTAGAAAAAGAGACTCCGCTTATGATCGCGCGGCATTTAAGCGCCTACAAATTCGCCAGGGATTATGTATCCGGCTCCAGCGTCTTGGATATAGGCTGCGGAGAGGGTTACGGTAGCTCCTACCTGGCGCTTTATGCCGGAAAGGTGAAAGGCCTGGATTACAGCAGGCAGGCGATAGGTTACGCCGCTAGGAAATACCAGAAAAACAACCTACAGTTTTCTGTAATGGATGTAAAAAACCTCTCCAGCCTCTCGCAGAAGTTCTCCGCCATATGCTCATTTCAGTTTATAGAGCATCTTTTCGATGCTAATGAATTCCTTGGTAATGTGAGCAGCCTACTGGAGCCTGACGGCGTATTTATCTGCTCTACGCCCAATAAAATAGATGCCTCAGGAGGCCGGGATATACCCTGCAACAAATTCCATCTCAAGGAATATTTCTATGCCGAATTCAAAGAGTTATTGGAAAAATATTTCAGGCAGGTGCAGGTCTTTGGCCTGAAGAGGAGCCCAAGGCTGAATTTCTACCGCAGGCTCAAGAAGATGGGTATTTTTGACTTCCTGCCTGATTCTCTGAATCCTGTTAAGAGTTTTTACAATAAGCTGGATTGCGCTAATTTTATTATAGTTAAGGATAAGCTGGATACGGCCCTGGATTTTATCGCCGTTTGCAGTAAATAATTAAGATATGACTATCGTATTATTCATTCTTATGAATTTGATTGTGGGAAGCTGTGCGTTCATGGTTAGTTACAGGGTTTTTAATTTCCCCGGCCTTATTGACGGCGTATTGGCGTTCTCTGTGTTGTATTTTTCCCAGGTCGTAGCAAGCGAGCTGACTCTGGGTTTAACAGGCAGGCTTTATTTGACAAACCTGATTTTGTTCAATCTGGTTATCATGATTGCCGCCTGGTTTTTTACCCGTAACAAGCCCCATTCATTTAATCTCAAAGGCGCCGGGGGCCTCTTGTCAGGGGTTGTCAATAATAAGAGCGCGCTTCTGGTTTTTGCCGTGATCGCGGGTTTTGGCCTGGTAAAGTTTTTTATCAACCTGGTTAATCCTCCTTTTGGCTGGGATGACCTGAATTACCACTTTACCTTTCCCGTAGAGTGGTTAAAACACGGCAATTTGAATAATCCGATTACGGTATTCGATGACCCCAGCCCTTCATATTATCCCATAAACGGCAGCCTTTTGTTCTTCTGGCTGATGGTTGCGCTAAAGAATGTATTTTTGGCTGATTTAGGCCAGTTCCCGTTTTTTATCCTGGCATTCCTGGCTGCTTATAGCATTGCCGGTAAGGTTGGCTTGGGCAAGTACGGATCTTTTTCAGCTGCCGGGCTTTTTGTGTTGATCCCTAATTTTTTCAAACAACTCAAGATCGCTTATCTTGACGTGATGGTAGCGGCGTTATTTCTTATCGCGCTCAATTACCTTTTTCTTCTGCGTAAAGAGTTCTCTTTAAGAAATGTCTTAATTTTCTGTCTGGGGCTGGGCCTGTTGTTAGGCGCCAAGACCGTGGCCCTGCCTTACAGCCTGTTATTATTTATCCCTTTTGTCTATTACGCCGTTAAAAATAGAAAGAAGGCTTATTTATTTCTGGTTGCCGTCTTAGCCATTGCCTCTCTGGGAGGATTTAGCTATATAAGGAATTTTTTAGAAACAGGCAATCCCTTATACCCGCTTAACCTGAATTTGCTGGGCGTTAATATATTCAAAGGAGTGATAGAAAGGGGAGTTTATAGTATCCACTTTAAGCAGGAGGACTACGCCTTGGGCAAGCTGCTTTTCCATGAAGGGCTGGGCTTGCAAACCCTGATTTTTATATTGCCGGCGGTATTCCTAGCCGGCTCAGTTGCCTTGCTAAAAGAGAGGAAGGCGTTAAATCTAATTCTGGCCTATTTTTTAATTTTGCCTTTTTTAATTTACCTTGTTTATAGATTCGCTATCCCGCTTCCTAACACAAGGTATCTCTATCCTCTTTTAGGGGTTGGCATGGTTGTAGGATTTTATACCGCTAAACTTTTCAATATCCCCCGGTATATTTTGAATGTCCTGGTAGTTATCTGCGTCCTGGCTTCCATATCAGAATTAGCCAGGCGCCAGGAACTGGTGGTTTCTTTAATTCTGGCAGCGGCTTTGTTTTTCCTGCTTCCTTATCTCATAAAATACATACCCAGGATTATCATTCCTTCGGTAATCGTTGTTCTTTTAGGCCTGGTAATTTTAAATAACGACTATATAAAAAACGAATACCCCAGGTATATAAAGATGGAGAGGTATTCCGGCTTCTGGCCGGATGCCACCCGCGCCTGGGATTGGCTCAATAATAATACCATCAGGGACAATATCGCCTATGCAGGCAGGCCGGTGCCTTTTCCGCTCTACGGAAGCAATTTCAAAAACAACGTATATTATGTTTCGGTGAATAGGCAGGAGCCGGCTAAGCTGCATTATTTTCCTAATAGCCGCTATTGCTGGGGCTATGATTTCTCAAGCCTCCATAAAAACCTTCAGGATCCCGGCAATTACCGCTGGGAGGCGGATTATAATACCTGGCTGGGTAATCTGCTGGAGCGTAATACGGATTACCTTTTTGTCTATTCCCTGCATCAGACAAAAGAGACAGAATTCCCTCTTGAGGATAACTGGGCAAGAAGCAACCCGGCAAAGTTTAGTCAGGTCTTTTTCAATAACACTATACGCATATATAAGGTCCTAAGATGAGGTTATCTGTTATTGTTCCTGCTTATAACGAAGAAGACAATATAAAAGAGGTCTTGGAGAGGATAGAGGGCTCTGTGGATATCCCGCATGAACTTGTGGTAGTCAACGACCATTCTTCGGACAGGACTGCTGAGATTGTAAGTGAGCTGGAGAAAAGGTTTGGTAATATCAGGTTAGTGCATAACCAGCTGCAGCAGGGTTTTGCTAATGCCTTAAAGGCAGGTTTCCAGCACGCCTCTACGGAATTACTCGTCCCGGTGATGGGGGACCTCTGCGATGACTTGGGCACGATTGATAAAATGCTGGCTAAAGCTGATGAAGGTTATGATATTATCTGCGGCTGCCGTTATATTAAGGGCGGCTTGAGGCTGGGGGGCTCAAAGGTCAAGGGTTTTTTCTCATGCTTTGTGGGCTGGACCCTGCATTATCTCTTATGGATCCCCACTCACGACGTGGCTAATGCCTTTAAGATGTACAGGAAAAAAGTAATAGAAAATATAGATATCAGGGCCCAGGGTTTTGAGATATCTATGGAGATAACGCTCAAAGGTTATTACGCCGGTTTTAAGATAGCAGAGGTGCCTACTGTCTGGAGAGAGCGGACCAGGGGTAAATCCAGCTTCAAGATGCTGAAGCTCTTCCCCAATTATTTCAGGCTCTATCTCTGGGGTATCTTTAAAGCGCTAAACAGGTAGAAATATGCCGCTGCTTTCAGTAATAGTCCCGGTTTATAACGAAGCAAACACGATAAGGCAGATTCTGGATAAGATCCGTTCCATAAATATCGATAAAGAGATAATTGTGGTGGATGACGGCTCAAGCGACGGGACAGGAAAGGTCCTGCGCGAACTGGAGCAGGATAGCGTCAGGATTATCCATCACCCCACAAACAGGGGTAAGGGCGCCGCAGTCTTAACCGGCCTGAGCAACGCTGTCTCTGAGTTCGTGATTGTCCAGGATGCTGATCTGGAATACGACCCTGCAGACTATCTGAAATTAATAGCGGCAATGCAGGGGGGTAATGTTGATATAGTGCTGGGCGCAAGGTTTACCAGTGGGTATCACGGACTGATGGTCCATAAGATGGGCAATAGGTTTCTGACCACACTCCTGAATATTCTTTTTAACTCAAGCTTAAATGATTGTTTTACTTGTTATAAATTATTCCGCAGGGAGACAATCGGCAAGCTTAACCTTAGGTGCCAGGGTTTCGATATAGAGACTGAGATAGTCTCCAAGGCCCTGCGCGGGGGGCTGCGCATAAAAGAAATTCCCATAACTTATCATCCGCGTAGTTACACCGAAGGCAAGAAGATACGCGTAAAGGACGGTATAGAGGCGATATTCAGTATTATCAGGTGCCGCCTTTCACAACGTTAAGATGCAAAAAACAATCAAAATTTTAGATTTTATTATTCAATGGTCGATTGTATTGCTCCCCTTTTCTATAGCTATATCTTCTGCCCCGGCTAATGTCTTTACCGGGCTTTTGATAGCGTCTTTTTTAATTAAGAAACTCATCACCAAAAAGTCAATATTTTGCGCTGCCTCAATAAATATCCCGTTATTGATTTTCTTCGTGTTTACCTGCCTGTCGCTGGTAAATTCAGTAAACTATAGAGACAGCATTAAAGGCGGTATATTGAGGCTGCTAGAGTATATTCTGGTATTATTTATCGTTTTACAGGAAGTAAAAGACAAAAAACACATAATAAGAATTATCTTTTCGATTTTTGCCGGGCTTATGCTAATTTCTTTTGACGGGATTTGGCAGATAGCTACAGGAAAAGATCTTGTCAGGGGGTATGCCCCGGTGATTAATCTGGGCCTGGTGCGCGCCACCGCTTCTTTTAAGGATTCAAACCTGATGGGAATTTATCTGAGCGCCTTTGCGCCCCTGGCCTTTGGTGCGGCTATTTATTATCTGAAGAGTAAGAAAATGCTCCCGATGTTTTTGATAAGCCTTATCTCACTTATGGGGATAGCGCTGACCTATTCCCGGCCTGCTTTACTTGCCGTTTATATAGCCTTGTTTTTTTTGGGAATAGCCGCTAAAAAGAAGGCCTTGGTTATTCTTCTCATAGGCCTCGTCCTTGCCGCTCCTTTTATCCTGCCTAAGTCAGTAAAAGAATGGGCAAAGGAGATGGAGTATAACCCTATCAGGTTTATGTGCAATGATGACAGGATCGCGGTCTACCGCAATTCACTGAATATGATAAAGGCGCATCCCTGGCTAGGCGTAGGCGCTAATAACTACATGAAACAATATAAGCAATATAAAGAGCCCGTGGAATACCGCAATATCGTAACCCTGGATTATATGTATGCGCATAATAACTTTATCCATATGGCGGCAGAAATAGGACTTCTCGGCCTGGCTGTATTTATCTGGCTGCTCTATAAATTATTCCGGGAAGGCTCGCGCATCTACAGGTCATTAAGCGAAGATTATCTTAAACTGCTTTCGCTCTCGCTCTCTGCCTGCCTGATTGCATTTTTAGTCAACGGCCTGACTGAGTCCAGCCTTTATTATTCGCGCGTTGCCGTAATATTCTGGTACTTGCTGGGATTTAACCTTGCTTTAGCTAAATTCGCATATGCTAAAACAAACAAAGCAAGTTAATAATATACTCTGTTTTCGTAATGACAGGTTCGGAGAGTTTTTATTGAATATTCCGGCCTTGCGGGCGCTGAAAAACGGTTTCCCCGGGTCCCGGCTGACCCTGGCAGTTGACCCTTATGTCAAAGAGCTGGCCCAGCGTTTAAGTTTTGTAGATGAGGTTATTACCTGGGAGAATAGGAGGCACAGTTTTTTAGAGGTCCTTAAGTTCAGCGCTCAGATAAAAAAGAAGAAGTTCGGCCTTTCGGTCGCTTTTAATCCTTCCAAGGAATTTAATATAGCTAGTTTTCTGGCGGGCATAAGCTTAAAAGTAGGATACGATCGCAAGTTCGGTTTTCTGCTTAACCGCAGGCTCAAGGATGAGAAATACCTAGGGCAAAGGCATGAGGTAGAATATAATTTGGAATTAGCAAGGCTCGCCGGAGTTGAAACGGAAGATAGCTCAATATCCCTGTCCATTGAAAATACTGACAGCGATGACGCAATAGATTTTAATAAAGCAGGTACATTGATCGCCCTGCATCCCTGGACAAGCGACCCGGTAAAACAATGGCCCCAGGAGAATTTTAATAATCTGGCTGTGCGGCTCTTGACAGATAAAGGTATCGCAGTTGCAATAATAGGCGGCAGGCAGGAGTATCCTAAGAGTTTGGAGTTTTGCCGTAACCTCAAAGTTTATAACCTTGTTGGTAAAACTACTCTTGTGCAATTAGCCGCTCTGCTAAAAAGATGCAGCCTGCTTATTTCAGGGGATAGCGGTCCAATGCACCTGGCAGCTAGCGTGGGCACTCCTGTTGTGGCGCTTTTCAGGAATGATATCCCGGGTAAAAGCCCGAAGCGCTGGGGGCCCTGGGGGAGCGGGCATACTGTTATAGAAAAAAATAACCTTAACCAGATAACCGTAGAGGAAGTATTTAATAAAGCCAAAGAGAGGTTAAAAAGCCTATGAGATACGCAATAGTCTTATCCGGAGGCGTAGGTTCGCGTTTCTGGCCTTTAAGCAGACAGAAGAACCCTAAGCAGTTCCTGAATATCTGCTCGAGCCGTTCGTTGATGGAGGAGGCGCTTGCCAGGATCAGCCCTTTGATCAAGAAAGAAAATATCTATATAGGCTCAAGCAGTATGCATAGCGAAAAGATCAAGGCCTGCCTGAAAAAGCCCAAGATCCCCTTAAAGAATGTTTTATTTGAGCCGGAAGGCAAAAATACCCTCGGCCCCATAGCCCTTCTTTCAAAAAGGATTCTTTCCGCTGACCCCGAGGCAGTGATAACAGTATTGCCCTGTGACCATTTTGTCAAGGATAAGGCCAGATTCCTGAAGCTTATTAAGAAAGGGATAGGGATTGCCCAGCAAGGTTATATTGTGACCCTGGGCGTACCTCCTTCCAGGCCTGAGACAGGGTATGGCTATATCAAGATAAAGTCCAGGCACAGGGATTTCTGCACCGTTGATAAATTCATTGAAAAACCTGATTTGCGCCGGGCTAAGGTGTTTTTAAAAGACACCAGATACTACTGGAATGCCGGGATATTTATCTTCAGGGCGGATATTATGCTGGGTGAAGTCAGCCGTTATGCCAGGGCCACCTATAAAATAATCAATCAAATCAAAGGCAGTAAATCTTTTAACAAGCTCTGGCGTAAACTTCCATTTATATCTATAGACTACGCGGTTATGGAGCATTCCAGGAAGATAGCGCTCCTGAGCGCTGATTACGGCTGGACGGATTTAGGCAGCTGGCAGTCTTTGGGAGAGATTATCAAGAAAGACAATCATGGAAATATTTTTAAAGGCAACTGTATTGATATGGGCAGCCGTAACACCCTGGCCTGGTCCGAGCATAAGTTGGTAGCTACCCTGGGCCTGGAGAATGTGTTTGTGATAAATACAGAGGATGCGCTCCTGGTCTGCCGCTCTGATAAGGCGCAGGAGGTAAAGGAGCTGGTCGGGCTCCTGAGGCAGAAAAAATTATACAGGCAAACTTGAAAAAATTCCTTATCATTAATCCTTTCGGGATCGGGGATGTAATATTCACCACCCCGGTTATCCGCTCTATAAAAGAGAACTTTCCTGAGAGCTCAATCGGTTACTGGTGTAATGAGAGGGTAGGGGATATCTTAAGGGATAACCCCCTTATAGATAAGGTATTTGCTTTATCCAGGGGAGACTTGAAAAGGATATCCGGTTATTCCCGGATACAGGGCCTGCGCAGCTCCTGGAGGCTATTTTCTGCCATAAAAAAAGAGCGTTTTGATATTTCTCTTGATTTTTCACTGGAACACCGCTATAGTTTAATATCAAAATTAGCCGGAATCAAAAAGCGCGTCGGTTTTGACTACAAGAAACGCGGCAGGTTTCTTACTGATAGCGTAGATATTACAGGCTATCAGGATAAGCACGCGGTTGAATATTATTTAAGCCTGCTTGAGTTTATCGGTATTAAGGCGCTAAATCCGAGGCTGGAGCTGTTTATAGCTGGGGAGGCTAAGGATAAGGCCGAGGCGCTGTTTAAGGATTTAGGTATAAGCGCTAAAGAGCGGGTTATCGCAATAGCCCCTGGTGGTGGCGTTAGCTGGGGTAAGGATGCCGAGTATAAACACTGGCAGGCAGAGAAGTTCGCCGAGATTGCCGATAGGATAAGTAAAGACCTCGGGGCGAGAGTTTTGATCCTGGGTGATGGTAAAGAAAGGCAGCTCGCCCGGAGGATAGCGAAGGTAGCTTCTGGTAAGCCCTTTGACCTGGTAGGCAAGACCAGCCTCAGAGAGTTAGCCGCGGTTATAGAGAAGCTGGATTTACTTATCGCTAATGACGGCGGCACCCTGCATATGGCAGTAGCCCTGGGCGTTAAAACAGTTTCAATATTCGGGCCGGTGGATGAGCTGGTTTACGGGCCCTACCCGGCATCAGCTGAACATATAGTGGTCAAGCAGGATTTAGATTGCCGTCCCTGTTATAAGAATTTCCGTTTTAACGGGTGTAATAATAACCGGCTTTGTCTTGAGGGTATAAGTGTAGATGAGGTTTATGAGAGAGCGAGGAGTTTAATACAATGAAAGTTTCATTTCTTGATTTAAGCGGGCAGTATAAAGAGATTAAGAAGGATTTTAACCTTGCCTTTAAAGAGGCAATAAAACGTTCAGATTTTATCCTGGGCAAAGATGTAGTGATATTTGAGAAAGATTTTGCCAACTACTGTAATAGGAAGTTTAGCGTAGGAGTAAATTCCGGGACAGATGCCTTATTTCTGGGCCTGAAGAGTTTAGGTATAGGAGCGGGTGATGAGGTGATTGTGCCGGCATTTACCTATATCGCTACTTCTTTGGCAGTGACTTATACCGGCGCCCGGCCGGTTTTTGTGGATGTTGATGAGGATAGCTATAATATAGCAGTAAATAAGATTGAGCCGGCAATCACCAGGAATACCAAGGCGATTATCCCCGTGCATCTATATGGCCACCCTGCGGATATGGAGCCAATACTTAAGATAGCCAAAAAGAACAACCTCAAAGTCATAGAAGATACAGCGCAGGCGCATGGCGCAAGGTATAAATTTAGCGATGGTAACTGGGCAGTTGCCGGCAGTATGGGTGATATCGGGTGTTTTAGTTTTTATCCTACCAAGAACCTGGGGGCTTTCGGGGATGGCGGGATGGTGGTTACCGACGATGAGGCAGCCTACAAAAGAATATTGATGCTGCGCGATTACGGACGCAAGTCTCGTTATGAGCATGTAACCTTAGGGTTTAATTCCCGGCTTGATACTGTGCAGGCAGCTGTTTTAAGGAGTAAGCTGGCGCATCTTGATAAGTGGAATGATTCCCGCCGCAAGAAGGCCGCTATCTATAACAAAAAACTAAAAAGGATAAAAGGAATCACTACCCCTAAGGAAGCAGGTTACGCCAGGCATGTCTATCATGTTTACGGCATCAGGGTCAAAAACAGGGAGATGGTGATGGATGAGCTGGCAAAGAATGATATAACCACGCTCATACATTACCCTATCCCCTTGCATCTGCAGGAAGTTTATAAAAACTTGAATTATAAAAGGGGAGATTTTCCGGTTGCTGAAGCTGTTGCAGCTGAAATTATCTCACTGCCTATGTACCCGCATCTAAAATCAGCACAGATCGGCTTTATTTGCGATACACTAAAAGAAACAATCAAAAGCTGAATATGGAAGAAAAGTTTTTGCTTTCAGTAGTAGTGTTGACCAAGAATGAAGAGGCGCGCATAGCCCAGTGCCTGGATTCAGCTCGCTGGGCAGATGAGATTATCGTGGTTGATGATGAAAGCACGGATAAGACTGTAGAGATCGTCAAAAGATATACGGATAAGATATTCGTTAGGCCGATGGATATTGAAGGCAGGCACCGGAACTGGGCCTATGCAAAAGCTAAAAATACCTGGGTCTTTAGCCTGGATGCGGATGAGATTATCACCCCCGAGTTGCAGGATGAAATAAAGAGGGTCTTGGAGAGTGGGCGCAAGGAGAATGGCTTTACTGTGCCGCGCAGGAATTATATCGGGGATTACTGGGTCAAGTACGGAGGCTGGTACCCCAGCCCCCAGCTAAAGCTCTTTAAGCGGGATAAATTTCGCTATGAAGAGGTAGCAGTGCATCCAAGAGCCTTTATGGATGACCCCTGCGGCCACTTGAGCTCGGACTTAATACATTATTCTTACAGGAACCTGGAGGATTTCTTAGCTAAGCTTAATAATCAGACTACGCGCGAGGCCAAGAAGTGGTTCCAGCAAAATAAGCCTATGCGCCTAGGCAGGTTCATCTGGAGGAGCTTTGACCGTTTTACACGCACATATATAGGAAGAAAAGGCTACAAAGACGGCTTTATAGGTTTTACCGTGGCTTTCTTTGCCGGTTTCTATCAGATTATGAGTTATTTAAAATACAAAGAATTAGTGATGCATAAGGAGGAAAAGAGATGAAAATTTTAGTTACAGGCGGAGCTGGTTTAGTAGGCAGCCATGCTGCGGAGTTCTTTGCCTTAAACAACCCTAAGAATAAAGTCATTGTTTTGGATAACCTGATGCGCTCTAAGATCTTTGGCTATGACAAGGATTCGGTAGAGTTCAACTGGAATTACCTTAAAAAATTCAAGAATATCGAGCGTATTAAGGGTGATGTGCGTAATGACAAGGATGTAGCTAAAGCTATAGGCAGGGGCGTGGATGTGTTGATCCATACTGCAGGCCAGCCCGGAGTGCCCTCAAGTGT
>Ga0172375_10006142_pt1 | contig 16967 bp, 9 predicted proteins | sample LakKiv1m_FD_114537 | JGI IMG/M metagenome (GOLD analysis project Ga0172375, IMG submission 114537) | Freshwater microbial communities from Kabuno Bay, South-Kivu, Congo - kab_092012_11.1m | ecosystem: Environmental > Aquatic > Freshwater > Lake | place: Democratic Republic of the Congo...
TTCCTGGCTCGTGTTTTTTATACATGCCCATAACCTGGTACCTCCATTTTAAGGCCTTTATTATACCGCGTTTTTCATCAAACTCTGGCCTGAAAAATGGTCCAGTTTTTCCCGAGCATTATACGTTCCTCCGGTAACAACCGCCTTTCCGTGATCAGCCGCGGAATTCGCTCCTATGCTCAAGGCCGAAATATATCCTCCGTCAACATCTACGGTAGTAGTGCCTATATCCAAAGAAGCTGTAACCCCGGCGCCAAGGGCCACCCCGCCGGTTATAGTTCCGCGGTTCTTCAACGTAAGATCGCCGCCCGCCATATTTATCGCCCTGGTCGTGCCTGATATAACCGCTCCGGCGTTGTTCGTGATGGTAGTATCTCCTGAGGCTATCTTCACTGCCGTACCCGGGCTTGAGATAGTGCCGTTATTGGTCAGCTCATTTATACCGGTTGGCGCCGCGATGCCTCCATACGCTGTCGTATCACCCTGAAAAAGTATGCCGATATCCGAAGTCCCGGCGACAGCGATCTTTGACGCTGTCGAGCCGTTTATCGTGCCGTTATTTGTCACGTTATAATTAAGGGACCACACCAGTATACCTTCGCCGCCTGATATCACGGCCCCGGGCTCAATAGTGATCTCGTTCTTCAAGGAAGGCGAGGTCCGTGTATTGACCTGAAAACGGTGTCCCGCCCAAATGCTGTCGCATTCCCCTGCTATGTCGAAGCTCGCGAAACCGTTACCGTATTCGGCGTCCGCATCTGAGCTGAAGGAGCCGTTCTTATTCTTTGTGTAGACATAGGACTGCGTAGCGTAAATGCCGTATACATTGACAGATGTCTTGGCCAGGATTATGAACTCCGTCATTCCCTGCACCTGCGAAAGCCCTGTCGGCGGCGTATCGCCATTCCCCCAGAAATACGAATAACCCAGCTGCGTCCACGGGAAATTACTGAGCGTAGGCGGAGGGACCGCCGGATATACAGATGACTTCCAATTGGCGTAGTACCCGTCCGTACCGTCAGTGCCGTAGAAATTCGCCCAGGCAGCGGTCATATCATCCGGCTGGACAAAAGCGCCGGGATCGCCGTATATAGCGGGATCGGTGGAATAGGCCCTTATATCCGGATTTTTGGTCGGGCGCATGATATATTCATTTGACGCGACAACGGTATATTCAATGACCGTATTATGGGAGGCGTCGTTATTCATGCCGAGCCCGCGTTCGAGAAGTTTAACGCTGTCGGCGCCGGTAGTGACCGATGCGCTTTTATTAGCGTCATAGAACTTTGTCATATCGTTACCGGTGGTTACCCACGCGGCCGTCCACTTGGGATCACCCGTCGGGCGGAATTTGTAACCGGGCGTGTTCACATAAAGTGAGTCCAGCCACGCCGTCGAGCCGTCAGTTTTATAAGCGGTCATGTTCCTGACTATAAGATTTCCATCACTGGCGTACTTAAGGCCGTACTGGCTGTCGGTCGAGTGGTCTCCGGGTATCCTGATCGGCGAGTTGTCCTGTGGTATCCAACCGGACGGGCTTGCGGCATTGGTCTGGGCCTGAGTTATGGCTTCAAGATAGGTCTCTACCGCGCCTGATGCCGTGAGCGCCGGAAAGAAAAAAATCCCAAAAATAAGAACGAAAAATATTGTGCCGTATATTTTAGATCGCATCAAACCTATTCTAGCTCTATGGTCGCATGTTCAATATCGAACCTGGCGTTCAGTGTATCTTTCATTTTAGACAGTATCTTTTTTGTATCTACCGCCCCCCGGCTATGGTCCAGCCTGATGTGGGCGGTAAGAGAATACATCTTTGACGTTATCTCCCATATATGCAGGTCCGTTATCTCAGCGACAGCCGGCGAGCATTCTTTTAGCGCCTGCTCCACCTTAAGGCTATCAATACTTTTAGGAGTGGACTCAAGCAGTATACTAATAGAATCCTTAAAAAGCTGCCATCCCCACCCGAGTATCAGGACCGCGATGATCATGCTTAAAAGGGGATCTATTATATTCCAACGCGTAAAATAGATCACTATCGCGCCTATTACGATGGCGACCGACGACAATGTATCGGCCCACATGTGCAAAAATGCGCTCTTTATGTTCAGATCCTCTTTTCCGGCTCCGAACAATATCCACGCGCTGATAAGGTTAACTATCAACCCGATCACAGCGATAATGAACATCTGTACGCCCAGTACAGGCGCGGGATGGATGATCCTGTTAATAGCCGCTATCGTGATCCAGACCGTAACTACGACTACAAAAACGCTGTTGAATAACGCCGCCAGGATCTCGACCCTGTAAAATCCGAAGCTCTGGCGATGGCAGTTCTCCCGGTTGGCGCAGAGTATAGCGCCGAAACTTATAGCCAGCGCGAAAAAATGCGTGAACATATGCCCCGCGTCGCTGATCAATGCAAGACTGTTCGTAAATAAGCCGCCTATGACCTCAGCCGCCATCATAATGCCGGTGATGGACATGGTAAGTTTCAGCTTCTTCTTTTCGACCGACCTGTATTCAAATAGCTCGTCGGCTACGGAAGTGTTCTTTGGCCTGTGCTCGTGTCTCATGTGTACATTGTAACCCAGGACAAACAAAGGTCAAGAGTTATTGCCAAAGGCGCCGTTATATAAATTTTACATTTCTGTTACGCTATTATGGCGAACGGGTCTTATTATTTAGGTATTATATGCGCATGTTCTATAATTTACGCGTAATAGCAGGCAAAGCCCTGATCTTAGCCCTTATATGTTTATTCGCCATTAACGATATATCATGGTGTTTCCCTGACGGAGGAGTTCCCTCCGGACGGACAACTCTTGCCGCATCATCCAGGTTCACCCCATTCTTCAAAGAACATGGTCTGGATTTCAAGAACACGTGTTCGGTATATTACGCCTTAAGCGCGCTGCGAGAGATCGCTTTTGACAAGAACGCGCGGGAGAGCCATATCGCCATGGCCGGCCGGTTCCTGCCTGAAGGGGAGATAGAGTTGGTAAAAGATACTGGGAAAGATGATTTCATCGAGCCCTTCCCTATCGAACTTTCCAAGGGAGAATGTAAATACGCGGTGCTTAATTTCATAAAAGAAAATAAACGGGTCAAGGCTATATTCGTCCAGGACCCGAAAGATCTGAATGAAGAAGAATTACTTGCTCTCGGGATCAAAGATAAAACCGATAGAGATCATTTTTTCGATTCAGGGATAGAGGGCGTGTGGCTTTTGGATAGCGCGCGCCGATATGAAAGCCAAGTATCCCGCACAGCCCGCGACATTTTGAGCCCTGAAGAAGACGCATTGCTGGCGCGGCTTCCCGAATACACATCCGCTGTCTATTCTCCCAAGACCCTGCTACTCGGTCCAGGCCAGTGTTCTTTGAGGTGCCGTTATTGCCTGCAGAGGAACGTGCTGGGAAATCATATCCTAAGCCATAAAGCGCTCTTCAGAAAAATGCTCCTGGAGGCCGATAAGGCCGGAATAACGGATTACGGATGGTGTATCGGAGAACCTTTCGAAAGACCCGATTTTCTATACGAGATGCTGGGGTTGATGTGCCGCTTGAAAAATGTCGAGAGCATAGGTTTTGTGACTAACGCCGCGTTCGCGAAGACCCCTAAAGCCGCAAGAAAAATATTGCGTAACCTAATGCTTGTCGTAGGAGCGAACCTGGATGAGGATAAAGCTATTGACCTCCACCTCGATTGCAGCTGGGACAAGGAACGCATCAGGCGAGGCGTCACGTCCGCTAACATAATAAATCTGCTCGAAGCCGTAGGCGCTGAATGGGGCGAAGGCAACGTCAAGTTGCAGGCCGTGCCCCTGGTGAACGACAATTCACTCATCGAGCTTTACAAAGCGCTCAAAGACAGCGGGCTTGTTGAAGGCGATGCCGAGATCGAGGCCTTGACGAATAAAGGCACGGTTAGACTTACCAACGGCGTTACCCTTAGCATTTATGTCTTGGGCGGCGTTGTCCCTGAAGGGGGCGCCAAAGACCTCGTTGCGGGAGTAGATTACACCGCCGACAACGTAACCAAAGAAGCGATAGCGACACTGGAAGGCCGGGACAAAATAGGATATTCCTTTTCCAGAGAAGTAGACGGAAATTTTTCTCTGGCGAACCAGGAGCTTGTGCTCGGCCCCGATGGAAAACTGTATTTGAACGATAAACTCGCCATCCGTTCCAGTATGCCTCTTGCGGACATGACCGACATTGCCGGCGCCATTAAGACCGTTAACCATCATCCTGTTTTGCGGGCACTGGTTGAAAAAGGCCTGAAATACTGTCTGGATGCCTACGCTGCCCTTCCGCCTAACAGGAAGTCCATCCCGGACATCATTCAGTTCCTCGTAGGAAAACCCAATGAAACAGCGCTGCTGGCTTCTATATTCCTAGAGGATCCTCAATTAAGGATGGAATTGCTTAACGCTATTTTATTAAACTCGCCAATAACCAAAACCCTTGTCTCTGGAACAGACGCGAATTTCGCCTGGTGGGAACACGCGGTGCGAGCCACACAGGAATTATACAGAGTGCGCGGCGACACAACGAAAATAAATCTGCTGGACAGGATCGTAGAAAATGCCGAAAACGCTTTTGCTTCGCTGGAAGAGAGCGACTCTGATTCACTGGGACGATTACACGGGTTTTTCGCGGTCCTGATAAATATCATCCACGACGAATTAGACGGCAGTCCCGAATATAAAAAAGAATACGGCCGCGCGATGGCTATGGTCGGTCTTTTCTATTCGGCCTTCGGCCTCTCCGCTATTGAAAGAGGACATCCGGAACAAGGGATAAGTAATCTTGTTATATCGCTAACGTATCTATCAGAAGCCGCGCACAACGGCTATGAGGAATGCGGACAGGTCATGGGCATAACCATGCAGCGCCTAAGGGACATGGATGACTTATCAGGACGTACGATGCTCGGAGGCAGGCCGGTTTTAGGCATAGACAGTTATCCTGTCGCAAGATACGTAAAAGCCCTCCGCGGCATGGAGCAAGGCAAAAAAAGGCCGTGGTCGGTATCGGCGTATTATATAGACGAGAACGGCGCCATGATATCGCAAACCAGGCGCGCTGAGCCGCCGATAAGCCCTGAGGAAGCTATGATAGGCCGTTCAGGCACGCACGCCGAGGTTCACGGACTGGTAACAACGGAATCAAGGATTGCCGTCGATTGGCACAAGGTAAGCGCGGTAGTTACGTTAGAGCCGTGCCTCCATTGCGCCAAAGCGCTTGCCATACGCGGCATAGGCAATGTGTCATTCGGGATCATAGATCCCAACCCTGACATTCGCGGAGAAGGATTAAAAGAACTTTACTGGGCGGGGATACCTGTGACTCTTCCGAGTGAGGCATTTCAGGCATCCACGATGAACCTGGTCACAGGCGACGTCCAGGGCTACAGCCAGGACGAACTGAAAAGAATAATGACATCCGTCGTTCCGGCTGGAACATTGTCTTTGGAAGAGCTGGCCGAAAAGGCCAGACAGCATCTATATAATTGGCCGAGGGCATACACTTATGCCGACCAATGGGAATTCGACAGGATCGTATCAGAGATAGTCTGGCATTTAGACGGCGGAAAAGGAAAGTTCGAAGTGCCGCAGATCATCACCATAAACGCCGACCAGTATTCGCCTGAAAAAGCCAAAACCCCAGAGCTCGATCCTGTTCAGCAGGTCGGCCGGGCCAAAGGCGGGCGCGTGCGATCAAAACCTTTCAGGATCGTCATATCCGGTACTCCTGAAAACCGTGCCAGAGTAGCTAATCTCTTATCTTCAGTGCATAAAGGAGATGACCGTTTAGTCGGGCCAGGAGAGATCTATTTCCTTGAAGGGATAGCCTCTGGGAAGGATCCGCGTCTTATGCCTATGACCGTGCCAGGAGATCCTGACGGAGTATCGCGATCCACTTATGATAAAATACATCAGGAGAATCTTAAACATATCCCCACTGTGCCTAAAACCACGGTCTTATGCCATATCATACCTGATTCGATAGTCCCGGCAGACCAGTGGGAGCTTTTATCGGACCTTGAACAGGAACTGGCTAAAAAGGATAAAGGGTATACGGACAGGATCGTCCGTCTTAAATTCGATGGAACTAAAGACTTTAGCTCACAGGTCAAAGCGGCTATGGACAGATATACGGAAAAATACTCCGATCAGGATAAAGGCTGCGTTTATGAATTCGATATCGCCTGCCCGGGCACAGAGTTCGTGGACTCGCTCCTTAAAAGCGGGTTGGGAAAAACTTTCAAGAACAGGGCCCTGGCCTTCGCGCCGTGTAAAGAGCCCGCTCAAGTGGAAGGGATAATTTTAGCCTTAAGAGTATTGCGCTCCGGCAGCATAAAAGATCTGATAGCGCTTTCTAAAATACTGCCCGTCGACCATCCTGAACTTATCGAAGGAATGACCAGTGTTGAGGACTTCATAAAACGGATAACCTTCATCATGCCTCTTATAAAATGCGTCGACCACGAAGAGGTCAGAAAAGTGAACGATATCATACGCGAGAAGATCAAGAACGCGGCCTGATCACAGCTTTAGATCACGCCTACGGAATATAGGCCTAGATAGTATGCATCAGACCGTTATTCTCTTTCAACCACTTTGCCCGTTCTTTATAGTCGGGAAGGATACTGCCTACCATGTTCCAAAAGGCCCGGGCGTGATTATTCTCTTTCAGATGGCTCAGTTCATGCACTACGACATAATCCACTGTCTCCGGCGGGGCCATGATAAGGCGCCAGCTGAAATTAAGCTGCCCCTTCGGGCTGCAGGAGCCCAGGCGCTTTTTAGCGCCCGATATCTTTATGCCGGCGTATACAAAACCGAACTTTCCGGAATAATGATCGGCCCGTTCCTTTATAACCTCATACGCGGCTGCCTTATACCAGCGAGCCATGCGAAGCCTCGCGTAAGGCATGAACGCTTTAGGGAACTCAAGATGGTCTGTCAGGCTGATGGCCCTTCCTTCCGCCTCGCGCATAGGATACGGTTTCCCCAGAAAATAAAACATCTCTCCCTCTCTAAACTGCTTCGGAGAATAAAGGGCCTTCCGGTCTTTCAAAAAAGCCTGTTTCTTTAAGATCCAGCCGCGCTTCTTCAAAAGCAGTTCCTGTATATATCCCAGCGAGACGTGCAAAGGGGCTCGCACGACAAGCTCGGCCTGCGTCGTGATCTCAAGCCCGATCGTGCGTCTTCTTGACCTCAATAATTTGTCTATCTTTATCTCATCCATGATCAGTTCCAGATACTAACATGCCCTGGGGATTTTTTCAAGCGGAGTGGATGTTAAGGGAGATCGGTAAAAAAGATAGGAGAGCCGAGGACAATGCTTCGATACGCTATCGAACGTTTTCCCGAGCCAAAGCGCCGGAAATATTTAAATGCTTATGCCGCTTCAGCGAACAGCCTGGCTGCCTGATGCATCTTCTCTATCGCTTCAGCAGGCATGTTCATGACCTTACCGATAGCTTCCAGTATCTCATGGACGATTATGCTTATATTTTCAACTCCGGCTATGCCGGCATCGTCGTCTTTTCCCTTGACCTTCACATAATAATGCCGCGCGCCTGGTGTAGCTGAAACAGCTTCGGTCAAAGTGGGTCTCCATATGATCTGCTCGCTTTTGTCTTTCCCGGCATTGAATTCATCTATCAAGCGCTGTTGCTGCTCCGTAGGGGCCACAACCGCGACCCTGACATTCGACTTAATGAAGCTCGGGATGATCATGCCTAATCCTTCTTCAAAAGTCCCGTCGGCTCTTTTCTCCCCGAAAGTGGCTTTTTCGGAAAATATCAGGACGGACTTTTCAGGTTCCTGAGATCTTTCAGGTGTTATATTATGAGCGGACCCCGACCTCTCAAGAGACCGGACAAAAGCCGGCAATCCGAGAAATCCGTCTAAAAATCCATGAGAGAATGTATTAATGATATTTTCAAGGACCGACCCTTGACGCCCCGGCTGGTCGCTGCCGTTCCCGCTCCCTGCGGCCAAAGCGGCCGTTTTGTTTTGTTCAGCGGATCCGGCAATTACCGCACTATCAGTCACACCGTTGCCATTGCGCCCCGCTGGAGCAGAATATTCCGACTTAAGACGGGCTCCATCACTGCCTGCGGCAAGAGGCGCAGCTTCAGGCGGCTGGACAGGTTTTAACGATTCTGTTACCAGTATAGCCAATGCGATAGATAATAATCTGTTCCGCGGCATATCAGCGCGCGAGGCGAATGGAGAAGGGATCCTCGGCCCGGCTATAATGCTCGCTCCGGGCTCATGCTCACGCATTTTAAAGACCGTGTTCGCCGCGTTAAGGTCTCCATGCACTTCTATCGTGGCAGTGCCGGCGATCTTTCTGAACTTTGGATGTTTACCCTCGGCTTCGGACTGACGATATTCATCCATGCTCTTATCGTCGTAGTATCCTTTTGTTCTTGCCGATTCTGGCCTGAATGCCACATCCCATGAATTCGGCCCGTCGACCACGATGCCGAGCTGTTCCCATAGCGGAAGCGCCGCGATGCGCTCAAAGAACCGCGAGTGAGTGATATTGTCATCGGGCTTTTCCTTCGCGGTTATAAGCGCAACTCGCGGCTCGATACCGAGCACGCGCGCGACATAGACCGCGTTAAGGATGAGATTTATCATCATCTGCGGATTTTCCTCTTTGGCAGGGGCGGGATTGATGCCCGGATCGCTCGAGACGATGATCCGTCCGTCTGATTCGGCCGTCGTGACATTGACATGCGTGGCGAGCTTACCGCTTCCCAATCCATCTTTCCTGCTCAACATGGACCTCATGATAACGCTGGTCTCCATGGCGCACTTCATGACAAAGTCTGCCTTGCCTTCCTTCACGATCCCGATGGCTGCTTGTGAGCAGCTCTTACCGAAATCGGCAGGCTTTTCACTGGGTGCCACGGGTACGATCTCATAGGTAAAATCCCTGTTTTTGCTCTTATGCTGTATATCGAATATCTTGTTCTTGAAATGCGCAAGAAGTTTTGCGATATCATCAGGATCTCCGACAAAATATGCCTTGCTGAGTATACCTTCCCACGCCGCCTCAAGCACAGCCTCCATGGAGTCGCTGTTCGGCTGGGCAAGCGAGATAGTCTTCGGAGCGGAAACGACCAATTGCTTGGCCTGGTCCAGGATCCCCATGGGCTCGTCACAAGGAAATACTTTTCCCGGCATAGGCGCGTCAAATCTGAGGACAGACCACGGATCGACCTTTGTTTCAGCCTTTGGCTCATCTTTGGCGGCAGACCCATCCTTTGCGGCCGGTCCATCTTTGGCCGCGGGGCTTATCTTAGCCGCCCAGTCCTTAGGCAGCTTCTTGTAAATCTCTTCGGTGTCCTCAGCGATAACAAGTTCCTCGTTGGTCTTTATGGACATAATCTTAGGTCTTTTTGCTGCGATAAAATGATCGAAAAACGTCCTAAGCTCGTTCTTAATTGCCGCGCTGACCTCGTTCTCGTTCTCGCCGATCCCGCCGGTCAGGACTATTCCATCGATCTCACCCATAAGCACGGTAGAATACGCTCCGACGCATTTTTTGATGCGATATATGAACATCTCTATAGCAAGGGCCGCGTACCTATTCCCCTGGTTCTTAGCCGCGATCAGATCGCGCATATCGTTGCTGAGCCCTGATACGCCTTTCAAGCCGCTCTGCTTATTCAATAACTTATCGAGTTCTTTCTGGTCAAACCCATGGCCCATCAGATAAAGAAGTATACCGCTGTCCAGATCGCCTGACCGTGTCCCCATCATCAGCCCTTCTAGGGGCGTAAGTCCCATGCTAGTATCCACCGACTGGCCGTGATCGATGGCCGCAACGCTGGCGCCATTTCCCAAATGGACCGTTATAAGGTTCGTATTCTTGGGATCTTTCTTTAATATCTTAGCGGCTTCCCGCGCAACGTATCTATGGCTAGTCCCGTGGAATCCATATCTCCGGATTTTATATTTCTCCGCGACTTCTCTGTCGATCGGCGCGGTAAAGGCTATCGCTGGCATAGTCTGATGGAATGCCGTATCAAATACAGCGACCTGAGGTATGCCGAGTTTTTTGCACGCGCGTATACCCGCTAAATTCGGAGGATTATGGAGCGGCGCTATATCAAAGCACTCCTCTATCTTCTTCTCGACGCTGTCATCGATCAATACTGAACCCGAGAATTTATCTCCTCCGTGCACGACCCTGTGGCCTATGGCCGCAGGCTCTGCTTTAAGTTTAGCCAATATCTGTCCTATAGCCTCTTCATGATCTTTTACGCCGCCGGGCTGGCCGATCTTCTCTATATTGCCTTTTTCCACTACCGACTTGTCGGCCATGTCTATGAGCTGATATTTTACCGACGAGCTGCCGCAATTAAGCACGAGGATAAGGGTGCTCTTGGCCGTGCCCTGAGCGATCTTTTGCGTATCCTGTCCGTCAGCCAGGGCCTCTACGGCCGGCCTTGCGGGAGCAGCCTCAACCAGAGCCGCCTGGACCGGTTCGACTATCTCTAGCGTCACAAATCTCGTATGCGCTATGTCTTTGCGGCTCTCATGACCGTTATACCTTATCCCGATCTTTCCGTCCTCACTCATCACGGGCTTACCGTCAACAAGGGGCTGATATGCCGGGGCCGGCCGGCCAAGACGCGCGACACAGGCTTCATATTGATATTCGTTATCTTCGACCCGTTGTGTGGTTATATAAACGACATAACCTCCAGGCAGGTTCGTCGAGCTGCGCGACGCCACTGTCATGTCTCGTATCTTTTTAAAAGAAGGCTCTACAGGGGTCTGCCCATTCGAACTGACAGCGCTTTTTTCAATACCAGCCTCAGGGATTTGCCTGGTTTCAGTTTCACCCGATTCGTCCGTAATTTCGATCTCAACGCTTCTTTCGCCGTCCACATCCTGGATAAACTTTACGCCGAATTTATTGTCAGCGCTCCTTATCGTTACCCCTTAGGCGAACGGAACGAATTGCGGTACCACTACCTGGCCTGCCCGGGCAACGAAAGCTTGGTAACCCGTCTCTCCCCAACCGCCCATGCCTTGCCGGATAGTTATATAATAACCGTCCCTTAAGAACGTCATGCCCGGAGCATCCACGGTCATTTTATCGGCACGTTTCTCTTTTATTCCAAGGGCCTCAAGCAGATATCCGACCGCGGTCGAACTGCCGAACCATGCCCTTATGGATTGCGCTGAACTGGTATCTGGCAGGCTTTGCGCGGCGGCTTCGTATCCGTCCAATTCAACGATCTCCCGGATCTCCTCGTCCGTGCGCAGCAATATCGATATGATCACCTGATAAAAGTGCTCCATCTCCAGATCATTATTAGGGAGCCTGTCCATCTTCTCCTGGACAAGGTCGCTTGCCTTATGTAACGCGCCCGTCATCTCTTCCACTTTTCTACGGCAGTCGTTCTCTGTCAAATAGTCCGCAAATATCTGAGCGGCTACGGTGCTGCCCAGCCACGAAGACAATGCTGCGATCGACCTGTTATTAGGCAAAGAATGCCACGTTTCGTCATCGCCGTTCGCCCATTGCGTATGCGTCAGCGTAAAGATCCTGGAGCGAAATATATATACTATAGAAGCATGAAAGGAAGCCAAACTGGGATTACCTGAAGCGGCTGCGCGCGCTTCTTTCTCTAGTTCCTGAGACACCGCCCCGTACAACGCGACTATCATGTCGTCGACTGCAATTGATGCGCCCATTGCCTCCGTCTCGGCAATACCCGCCGCGTAATCTCGCTCGTACGCCAGGCCGTCCCCGTTATCGTCACGCAATATATCGAGATCTACAGGCTGCATGGCCTCCAGGGAAGGGAATCTGCCCCGCACTGTGTCGGGATTTTCCCCGCCGCGAAAAGCTTTAAGGGCCCTGTCGATATCGTTCACTATCCGGCCGTCAGAAGTGATATCGAACGGCAGTCCGTGTATTACGCCTATTTCATGGGCAAACGCGTCATAAAACCCGGTTCCCTTAAGCAACGCCTCTATGCCGCTGGTCTTGCCCTCAGAACTGAACTTCGCCCTGAAATACATGTCCAGTCTCTTGAAATCCTTTTCTTTAAAAAAGATATATATGGCAGCGTTGCTCGACCGGCTCTTTACAGGCACCGATATCCCGTTCTCGACGATCACAGGATAATCCTGTCCTTCAGGGATCTTGATAAATACTATGTTCTTTTTACCTAAAGCCCGCGACCCTTTCATACTCGTGACCAGGTCGATGTCATGCAAAACCTTGGTGATATAATTCATTATGTCCTGGGACCAATAAAATCCCGGCCTTTTATATCCCTCTTTACCCGCCGCATTAAGATTCAACCCAAGATTTTCAGCCCTGCCTTCGATCTCTGTAAAATCGCCGGCGGCTATCCGGTCCCTGATAAAAGAAGCGATAACGCTCTCATTGTTCGCTTTATACCTATATATAGCCCGGGCGTCTTTAGGGCGTTCCAGTGACCTGTCAGGCAATTCCTGTTTATCAGACAGATGCCCCCGAACGCCCAGTTCATTCCATTCTTTTTCGGTATACCCGCGCACAGGAAATCCGCCGCGCGCGTCGATCTTGCCTGGAACCACAGCGTAATATGTCCTCACGCCTGTATTACTTGAAGCATCCGCGCTCTTTAACGCGACTTTTATGCACCATCCGGCTCTTAATTCTTTCGCCTCGCCTGCGAAGAAATGCACCTGGTCGGCTTTAGAAAACTCAAAGCCGGGTTTGAAAATACTGTCATTTGCCTCTTTAGCTGCCTCGATCAAGGCATCGATATTTAACGTGCCGTCGGCATTCTTTGACCGCAAGGCCAGCCCTTCAAGCTGCATCTCTACCCTTGCTATATCCTGCAGGTCGATCCTGCCGGTCAGGTCCTCAAACCTGGATGACGGAGCCAGCTTGTCCAGGTTATGTCTTTTATTAATATCTTGGGAAAAAGCATAGTCAGGAAAAATGGAGTTAAGCAGAAAAGATGCCAGAACTGCTACGGACAATATTTTGTATGCGGGTTTCATGATAACGCTCCTTAGCATAATAAGCTTATGGAGTATGCCATAAAAAGAGCTCGTTAATGTCACGAAACTGTCAAAGGAATATAATAGAAATGTATCAGGGCCATATCCTGGCCGGGATGTATATTTATTATGGCCGGGGGCTAGCGGTTATATTCAACCGCACAAGAAAAGGAGAGTTCCATTTATCTTCAAACCAGAAAAGCTGTTCTCTGACCATATCGAGTTTTAGGATGTACGCCCCGGCGTCCAGGCCAGCGGTGTCGATCAAAAGCCCGAACTCTGCCGTTCCTCCGGCAGGAACAGCCGCGCTCAGGTTACAACGCAGCTCTTTGACGGTGCTGCCGCTGGACCGGTCCAGTATCCTGCCGCCGATCTTATATAACCCGTTCTCTTTGAGCCCCGCGTTAGACCACGTCTCGTTCCCGCAATTCTTGACGCTGCCTTTCAACAAGGCCTTGGAATTACGGCGGATCTCAAGGCCCGACCTGGTAACCTCTGCGTCTATGCAAAGACCGCTGAATTCGCAAAGATAAGACTTGGCGTCATATTTCCCGCCTTTTTTTACCTCACGCCAATAGGGGCACGTATCCTGCCTGCATTCAGGGGGTATTTCCCCCCTCATTATCTGCTCCCTCATCCTCATTAATTTCTCGCTATTCCATAACCCCCAAAGGTCGGCGTGATCTTTCAGGTTCCCGGTAGGGACGCTGGCCCCGAGGCAGCAGGAGAAAGATTCGCCGTTGGCCCTCAGCCCGATAAAATTGAAAAGTTCGTTACAGGTATCGCCGACATCGTCTTTTCCTACCAGATTAAGGCCCGCCTCCCTGCATGCTTTCGCAAGATCGCTCATGTACCCCTCGTAAATGCGTACAAGCTCCTTATCCAACCGTATATCCTGTTCCTCGGTCGAGAACCAATCTTTCGTATACGCGGGGGTGTTGAATTCAGCGTTCCTTACGGCGACGAAATCCGCTCCAAGCTCTTTAGCGAGCACCGGCATAAGGGGTATCTCCTCGAGATTTTCTTTTACCACTACCATGGAAATACCGGCATGTGTCTTACTGCCGGCAGCCTTAAGGGCTGCTTTCAGGTTCTTGAAATTCCCAATGACCGCGTTAAAGCCGTCAACGCCCATGAGCCTTTTATACGTCTCAGGCCGGCACGCGTTAATGCTCACAGACAGGGTCGCAAGTTCGCCTTTATAAGCCATAAGTTTATCGATATTCTGGGGAGTCAAAAAAATGCCGTTAGTATTAAAGGATAACATCCGGGAAGGGCGCCGCCCGCATATAAAATCCCAGAAGGCCTTGGAGATAAGCGGCTCGCCGCCCCCGGTCAGGTAAAGATGCGCCTGGGCCAATAATTCTCCGCCCAGCTTATCCAGTATCCACGTCTCGACATCGCCCCTTTCGACATAGATCCCTGAGACGTATTCCACCTGGCGCGCGCCGCAAAAAACACAGCTTATATTGCACTTCTCGGTTATGGGTATCTGGACGATCTTCGGATAATTGGTTATGAAAGAAGACCTTTTGCGGTAGGCCGGCATATCTTCCGGAACAACCTTGACCAAGACCCCTTTACCGTTCTTTATCTCCGCATCCATGCGCCCGGTTCCCTTCATCAGATTTGCTTTGATTTATAAAAATGATGCTAGCATATCCCCATGAGTTTTTCCATAAAATAAAAATAAGTCGGACAAAAAACAATTTCTATCTTTGGACGGAATGTGTTATAATTTTAGTTGTTCAACGAGGTCAAACATTCAAATCCCGGGAGGGCGTAATGGCAAATACAGGCTTTGTTCTTTTGGTAGACGACGAACCTGATTTTCTCACAACAATGACCTTCTGGCTCGAATCTCACGGACATACCGTAAAAACGGCGACGAACGGCGTAGAAGCGCTCCAATCCATCCAAAAAGAAACGCCTTCCATAGTTTTCCTGGACATAAATATGCCTGACATGTCTGGGATAGAAGTGCTCAAAAAGCTGCGCGATAAGAACAAAACGTTGCCGGTCATCATGCTGACGGCCGCGGTCAACCACACTCTTATAAAAGAAGCGTCGCAGCTGGGCGTATCGGGATTTTTCCCGAAAGAAGAGAGCCTGGAGAAACTTAGCCGGCTCATAGACGCAAGCGTCCGCATCCAGAAGAACCTGAACTAGTCCCGGCCGGCCAATATCCCTAATGCGGCATTTCGCCAGCTATGGTCTCCGTACCTCTTGTCACGAAAGATCCAATACTCCGCGCCCCAGAGAAATATCGTATCTATACCGCATGATCTAAGTTCCAGAAAGGTTCCGGGAAAGCTCTCGGGCCAGCACGTTATCGGAGCATTGCCCTTATATACAAGATGGCCCGGCTCCCATGGCTCTGCCTGCAGCTCGGTGACCCAAACCTCCTTTTTTTCATTGCCTGCGTATGAGACCAGCCGCCTCAAATAATCTATGCGCTCTTTCGGCTCTGTCCTGAAACATATCCCCGCGTTACCGATCTTGTGGCCGATAATCGGGTAGACGTTGAAAGCGGGGATCTCCGCGAGATCTATCGTATGTATGACCGGGTCGTTCTTGTATGAAATACGCGCGAGAAAGTTCAGGACCTTGTTCGGATATACCAGCACGTTCGTTATAATGGGCCTTTTGAAGTTATCTATCTTTTCCACCGTTCTTATCTCTTCCTTTAAGAACCCTTCGGCGATCCGCCATTCATGGGGGCCGGCCCTGTTGAGCGGCTCATTTTCAACCTGCCAGGCAGTGACTGCGCTATTGTCCTTATACCGGGTAACGGTCCGTTCGATAAATTCCAGGACATGCTTTTTTATCATCGGGTTCTCGGACACATCAGCGCCATTTTTTAAATAAGCGTTCTTCTCGAGCCACTGAGGGATGAAGTATTCGGGCCATCTGGGCGATTTCATGCCGACTGTCAGGAGTACCTTCTGATGCCTTTTCCGGGCCAACTGCATCTGCCAGTCAAGCTCTGAAAAATCGAACACACCGTCCCGCTTCTCGATCCGGCTCCAGTATGCGCCCAGCCGTATGATATCGAAACCCATCTCCAGCGTCTTTGCATAGGTATCTTTCCAGTCCATCTCAAGATATTCGCACTGCACCTGGCTGAAGGTCGTCCCGACCTTTACAGCGCCTGCCGAACTCCCCGGGCATTCCGCTGCCGCGAAGCCATAGACAAGGCCGGCAAGCAAGAGGACGTAGGTTTTATGCGCGGCGTTCATTTCTTTTGCCTGTTCTTTTCGGTAACCAAAAATTCCATATATTTTCCTGCCAAAAGCCGCGTTTGCGCATCCAGGGCCGGCAGGGCGCTCAGGATCATTACGATCGACGGTATGGAGAGCCACTCAATAGCGTGCATTATCTTTCTCGCGATATTATGTTTCTTCCTCCTGCCCGGCAGCATCATAATGCTGATGATCATACATATCACGATCCCTATAGACGCCAAGCCGAATATGACGGCCCGTATACGCGGGGCCGTGTAATATACGGTGCTGCTGGCAAACTCTTTGTTAGCGAAGACCGCCGGAAGCCAGCTCATGAACGCCAACAAAAAAGACCATGTCGCCCAGGAGACGAACGCGTCAAAAAGCTTATAGGAGTAGGTAACCCGCTTGTATAATGAGATCTTCCCGGACCTCAGGAATGCCCGCGCCACTATCGGGAAATTCTCGACTCCCCAGGCCCATCTCCTCTTCTGCTTATAGATGGCGGAGAAAGTCTCCTTAATGTCTTTGCCTACCGCTATATCCATGGAGATCCTTGTGTAAATAGGTATGGTCTGATAATCTCCGTCATAGTGTATAAAAGCCTTCCAAAAGATCGCTGAATCGTCCGATATCATATCGACAGGCCAGTATCCGACATCTGTCGACGCCTTGAAGCTCATACTGTGGCTTGAAAA
>Ga0172375_10006143_pt1 | contig 16966 bp, 11 predicted proteins | sample LakKiv1m_FD_114537 | JGI IMG/M metagenome (GOLD analysis project Ga0172375, IMG submission 114537) | Freshwater microbial communities from Kabuno Bay, South-Kivu, Congo - kab_092012_11.1m | ecosystem: Environmental > Aquatic > Freshwater > Lake | place: Democratic Republic of the Congo...
ACGGAATGCTTCCAAAAAACAAATTAAGAAAACACTTAATGACAAAACTTCATGTATACGCTGGCGAAAGCCATCCTCATGAAGCTCAACAACCTAAGAAATTAGCAATTTAATTTAAGACACAATGCCAAGAAAAAAAGCAGAAAAACAAGAAATAGCAACACCAGGGGGAAGATATTTTTCAGCACATGGCAAAAGGAAAACCTCTGTTGCTACAGTAAGACTTTATAAAGGAAATGGCGTTCTAACAGTAAACAACAGACCAATAAATGAATATTTCTTGGTAAAAACTCTAACAGCAATAGTAAAAGCTCCTCTTAAATTAGCAGGAGTAGATGCTAAATACGATATTGCAATAAAAGTACAAGGTGGAGGTATTTCTTCTCAAGCAGAAGCAGCTCGTCTAGCTATATCAAAAGCCTTACTTCAAGCAGATCCATTATCAAAACCAACTTTAAAATCTGCCGGATTCTTGACTCGTGATGCAAGAATTAAAGAAAGAAAGAAATTCGGCTTACACAGAGCTAGAAGAGCTCCACAATTCAGCAAACGTTAGGAAATTAAGACTCATTGCAGTTTGAAGCACTCTTTCACATCTGTTACAATAACATCCGTTATCTCATTTCCTATATTTACATATGGCACATCTACACGCCTCTTATTTAAAAAACGGCCTCTCTCAATCTGAAGTAAAAGAGCGTTTTTTAGAATTTGGACCAAACGAAATAGTTACAAAAAAAGAGCATACTATCTTAAAAATAATACTTGAACAATTTGCTTCTTTTATTGTAGGAGTTCTGGCAATAGCAGGAATTATTTCAATAGCACTTGATGAATGGGTCGACGGATTAGCAATATTTGCCATTCTTATAATCAATGCAATTATAGGATTTTTTCAAGAATATAAAGCGGAAAACGCCGTTGCGGCTCTGAAAAAACTTGTAGTACAAAAAACAATTGTAGTAAGAGACGGTCAACAAAAAGAAATAAAAATAGAAAATTTGGTGCCAGATGACATAGTTTTATTATATGAAGGAGATAAAATTCCTGCCGACATGGAAATAATAGAGGCCTTTTCTTTAAAAGTAGATGAATCTATCCTTACCGGAGAAAGTGTCCCTGTAAGTAAATTCGTAAGCACAGATAAAGAAGGAAAATTATTAAAAGGCACAATAGTAGTAACTGGAAAGGCAAAAGCTCGAGTAATTTCTACAGGAATGAGTACGGAATTTGGGAAAATAGTAAATTTAGTATCAACACAAGAAAAAGATCGCTCCCCTCTTAATACACAATTAGATCATTTAGGTAGAAAATTAGGAATTATAGTAATAATTCTAGTAGTAATTTTATTTATTCTAGGAAGTGTAGAAAAAATTCCATGGCTAAACATGTTCATGACATCTGTAGCTCTAGGAGTATCTGCAATTCCAGAAGGACTCCCAATAATAGTAACTTTGACCCTTGCTATTGGAGTACAAATTTTAGCTCAAAAAAAGGCAATAGTTCGAAAAATGGCTGCAGTAGAGACATTAGGGGCAACAACTATAATATGTTCAGATAAAACAGGTACTCTCACGCTAAACGAAATGACAGTAAAGAAAATAAACGCAAACTTCAAAGAAAAAAATATCCCTGGCATAGGATACGACTGGAAAGAAAAATTTAAACTAGATTCTATTGAAGAGAAAAAATTAATGGAAATATGCGAGAATTGTAATAACGCCTTTGTAAGTAAAAATATTCTAGGAGATCCTACTGAAATTGCACTAAAAGTTTTAGCAAAAAAAGCAAATCACTCAATAGAATTCAAAAAACTAGATGAAAACACGTTCAGCTCAGAGAGAAAAATGATGAGTACCCTCCATCTCACAGGAAAATCAAAAGAGATATTCGCTAAAGGAGCTTTCGAAGAAATAATAAAAAAATGTAAATATATCTCAATAAATGGAAAAATCCGAAATATCACAAAAAAAGACAAGACTGAGCTCTCAAAATTAAACGAATCATATGCAAAAGAAGCCCTACGTGTACTAGCAATGGCATATAAGCCATATACAAAAGCTTTCACTGAGGATAGCTTAATTTTTATAGGATTAGTCGCCATGATAGATCCTCCACGCAAAACAGTAAAAGCTTCCATTGAAATTGCTCAAAAAGCAGGAATATCAGTAAAAATAATAACTGGAGATAATCCTCTTACTGCAAAAGCAATCGGAGAAAAAATTGGACTAAACAGCAAAAAAGTATTAACAGGAGAAGAAATAGACAAAATGACCGATAAACAATTAATTAAAGCACTTTCAGAAACTTCTATTTTCGCTAGAACAAAACCAGATAACAAATATCGCATTGTAGATCTTCTAAAAAAACAAAATGAAGTAGTTGCGGTAACAGGAGATGGAGTAAATGACGCACCAGCGCTAAAACATGCAGATGTAGGAATTGCTATGGGGATAAAAGGGACAGAAGCTACAAAAGAAGTCGCAGACATAGTATTAAAAGATGACAATTTCACAACTATAGTAAATACAATTCACGAAGGACGTCGCATATACGAAAACATCTTATCTTTCATTAAATATATGCTGTCTGTAAATTTTGTAGACATCATTACTGTAGGAATACTTACTGTAATGAAATATCCACTCCCCCTTCTTCCACTTCAAATCCTATGGATAAACATAGCCACCGACGCTCTTCCAGCGCTTGCATTAGGCACTACGGCAGCTAGAGAAAATATAATGGAAGATAAGCCAAGACAAAAAAACGAGAATATTTTTAAGAAATTTTTATCTTTTATTATCATAGCTGTAATTTTAAAAGTTATAGGAAATATCGCTATATATTTTTATGGATTGGATATCGATATGGCAAACAATACAGATATGACTTCCATGGATAGCGCCTCACATGCTAGAACACTCATATTTACAGGAATAGTATTATTTGAAGTAATGTTTGCCTTTGTATGCACAGGAGACAAATATCCAACATTAAAAAGCACTATAGGAAATAAAAAACTCTTGGGAGCAGGCCTTATTTCATTAATATTCCAAATAATAGTTATATATACGCCTTTCATGCAGACAATCTTTAAAACAACTCCACTTTCATTCATGGAATGGGTAGTATTATCCATATTAGCAGGCTCTGCATTCTTAGTTCCACCATTAACAATAATCGTAAAGAAATTTCTAAAAAAATAATATGAGATTCGACATTCTTACAATTTTCCCTGAAATATTTAATTCATACTTCAATGAAAGCATTATTAAAAGAGCAATCGACAAAAAAATTATAAAAATTGTAATCCACGACATAAGAAATTTTTCTTTAGATCGCCATCACAAAGTCGACGACAAACCATTTGGAGGCGGGGCTGGGATGTTAATGACCCCACAACCACTCTACGACGCAATTAAACAGGTCAAAAAACTAAATAAAGGCCCAGTAATATATTTGAGCCCTAGGGGAAAAACATTCACTCAAATAAAAGCAGAATCGCTTAGAAAGAAAAAATCACTAATATTATTATGTGGACATTATGAAGGAATAGATCAAAGAATAATCGACCTTTTAGTAGATGAAGAAATTTCTGTAGGAGATTATGTATTAACAGGAGGAGAACTTCCTGCAATGATAATATTAGATACAGTTTCAAGGCTAATCCCAGGAGTTCTAGGGAAAGAAGAATCACACGAAGAAGAGTCATTTTCTAAATCACTCGATCGTAAAAAAGAATATCCACATTACACAAGACCAGCAGAATTTAAAGGGCTCAAGGTCCCGAAAGTTTTAATCTCTGGCCATCACAAAAAAATACAGGAATGGCGTAAAAAACACTTAAAATAACCATGTTAAACAATCCTATTTATCAACAAATAGTGCTTCTTATAATTGCAAGTCTTCCGATAAGTTACTTAATAATAAGACAAATAGGAAAATTTTCTTCGCCATCAGATTCAAGAATAGCAAAAACAACAACAATTCTTACAAATTTACTCGGAACTCTAACTAAAGAACACTTAGAAGTAGATGCTCTCTTATTTAATAATTATAAAGCAACTCCAAAAGATAAGAGTGAACTTTTAGACATCCAAGATTTCACTACACAAGAGACAATTTCAGTAGAAAAAGTATTTTTAAAAACAGATCAAGCAATTGCATTTGCGTCTATAGCAAGCACAATGTGTCACTATCAAAAATTAGAGAGAATTGAAAATGTAACGAATCAATTTTTCAGAAAATGCGGCTTTTTTAAAGAAAACATAGAAAACGAATATGCAAAAATAGAAGAGATCCCAACAAATGCAGAAAAGAAAATTTCAACAATAGTAGCCTTAAACACCAGTACAAAAGAAATTTTCTCATTTACAAAAGGAAACAGTAAATCAGTTTTAGAAAGATGCGACAGAATAATAATGAACGGCAAAAAAATCGACCTTACTACCCCTATGAAGTCGAAGATTAAGGCTAGAATCAAAAAAATGACAAAAAACGGCTACAAGCTAATAGCATTCGCTTATAAAGCCCTCCCTTTAAAAAGATTAGACACCTATTCAGAAGATTTCACGGAAAAAGACATGATATTTTTAGGGATTGTAGGATTTTCTTCTCCACTAAACACAGAAACGAAATCAGACATAGCAGCAATAAAAAATCTTGGAATAAAAACCTATATATTAACAACTCTTCCAGAAAAAAACGCAGTACCTTCAGGAATTGAATTAGGACTAGTAAATGAATCATATTTTGAAGCAATCTCTAGCAGCGATCTAAAAGATATTTCAGATCAAAAACTAGAAAAAATGCTACAAAACAAAGAAAAAGATTACATATTCACAGAACTCACAGAAGATGACAAGCTTCGCATATCAAAAACACTAAAAGACCTAAATGAACACGTGACAAGCATAACAAGAGAAAACGGAAATTCCTTCAACAAAATTCTGACATCAATAAAAAACTCAAGATCCATAATAAAAAATTTAAGAACCCTAAAATATCATGCGATCTCATGTAAAGTAGCAGAGGTCTTCATAATAATTGCTGCACTTATTTTAAAAGTACCAAGCCCTTTATCAATATATTCAATATTGGCGATAGAATTATTAATAAACTTATTCTTGGAATTTGCCCTATTAAAAGAGCGATATAAAAATATAACAGTTCCAAATAAAGTATACGTTCCAAAAAATACAAAAATTTCAATTTTAAGAGTGCTTTCAAACGCAATTCCTACAGGGATTGTCGTAATACTAGTATATATGTTCAATCTAACACGTTATGGATACGTTTTATTTGATAAAATAAGTACAAACGAAGGAATAGTAATAAAATCTACAACAGTAGCATTTTTAATATTGATAATAAGCCAAATTTTAAACGCATATCACCTAAGAGGACGCAAATCTTCCCTATTTAGTATAAAAAAACTTATTTCGAACCATTACCTTATTCTCTCCACAATTATCACCGGATTGTTCACATATATATTCATCAGTTTTCCAGAAACCCAAACAATATTAAATGTCTCTACAATTACAAAAACTGAATGGCAATTAATAATATTCGTAATAGTAATATTGGTAATTTTAGAAGAAGTTCACAAATTTTTTAAAAGAAGAAAAGATTTAAAAAATGGACATTCAAATTCCTAAAAATGAGTATTTAAGGATAAAAGTTATTCCTAAAAGCCCAAAGAACGAAGTCGTTGAGATAATGGGAGATGAAGAGCAAACCATCAAAATCCGCATAAAAGCAGTACCAGAAAAAGGAAAGGCAAATGCAGAATTGATAAAATTCCTAAGCAAAGAATTAACCGTGCCAAAAGAAAATATCTCAATAATAAGCGGAAAAACAGACCACTTGAAATTATTAAGAATAAAATATTGATGGATCTCACAAATCACTCAACAATCATTTCACTTCTTCAAAAATATAATCTTTTTGCAAAAAAATCCTTCAGTCAAAACTTTTTAATAAATAGAGACATCCTCAACAAAATCATAGAAACAGGGAACATTTCCAAAAACGATTTAATAATAGAAGTAGGTCCTGGACTTGGAGTCTTGACTCAAGAATTATCAGAAAAAGCAGAAAAAGTAATAACAATCGAATTAGACAGAAGTCTTCTTCCTCTACTTAAAGAAACCCTCTCATCCTGCAAAAACGTAGAATTAATAAATGCAGATGCCCTAAAATTCATTCCACCAAACGAACAATACAAAGTTATAGCCAATATTCCCTACAGCATCACCTCTCATCTTATAAATCATTTCGTTCAAGCAGAAAATAAACCAGATTCAATCACATTATTAGTTCAAAAAGAAGTTGCAAAAAAAATCACTCAGTTAGATCCTGACATGTCTGTTCTATCTCTTCAAATAGCCCTTTTTGGCAAAGCAAAATACATAAAAGACGTCCCATCAGGAAATTTTCATCCAGTTCCAAAAGTAGACTCAGCAATAATTCACATAGAACTCTACAAATCCAGCGACACCGAATTTACTTCTCAAGATCAGGCTTTAAAAATCCTTCGTATCGCAAAAATTTGTTTTTCACAACGTCGCAAAAAACTCCGCAACACTCTGCCTCAAGAATACCAAAAAAACACAAATTTAGATCTTTCTAGAAGACCAGAGACCCTTTCCGTACAAGAATGGAAATCTTTTATGACACTCTAGGCTTAGCAATACGTGTAATTGGCTTATCTGCCAAATCAGCAGTATGAATTCTCCATTTTTTACCATAGCTACCACTAGCCATACGTGCAATCTTCTTTCCCTTATCAACCCACTCAATAAAAATAGCACTATGATTACCATGTCTATCTGCAGTATTTCTATTGTTGTAATAAAGCCAATCACCCGGACATACTCTGGCATACATTTCTTCTGAAGCATGACAACTTCCACAATCTTTCCCAGGATAATTTAAATTCTGATAAATAGTAACCACTGGAGATTTAGCAGTGATTCCAGCCCTTCTATAAATCTTATTAACCCAATCCCAGCAATGTTTTCCTCTTAATCCCATATTACTTGGATCTTTCGCAACTTCAACCGCAGTCTTGGCAATCTTATCACCCATTGAAGACCCCTCTACTCTTGCTTCCAGAGCAGCTAATTCTTCTGGAGTCATTTGTTTACCTTTTCTATCAATTGATTTTTTAAATAAATCCTGTAAATATTTTGATTCTTCTTCAGCTTGCTTAGGAGATTTTGAATATTTTTTTTCAAAATCTAAATCTATATATTTTTTTGGGTCTATCCCCGCTTTTTTATCAACATTACCTCCTACTATAATTACATCTCCACTAAAAACCGGCATATATCCATGTTGATCATAAAATCCAACATTCTGTTGATTCCGACCTTTAAGTCCAACTCTCTTTTCACTAGTACGTGGTCTTCTAAAATCACCATCTTCATAAACAGTAATACGCCTAACAGAAGGCGGCAACATATCTGCAGCACCAATTTCTTTATTTGCAGCATCATTTCCTCTAAAATCCACTCTTAATTTTTGTCCAGCAACAGGTTTGTTATAAAATTCCCACTTTGTAAAATCAACTTTCTCAGTTTTTCCAATAATGTCAGTAAAAGCATACAATAAAATTCCAGGGAATTTATCTTCAAGTTTTATTAAAGTATCAGTACTTAATTTTGCCAAATCCATCTGATCTATTCCCCCACCAACCCCACTCAAAATTTCAGCAATTTTAGTCTTATCCTTTTCGGATCTAAGTAAATCTTTAACCTGTTTTTCAATCTTAGCTTTAGAAGGATCACTAACATCACAAAGATTATCTGCTCGTTCCGCAGACATATCCCTTGTAGTCACTCTGGCTTTATCCATACTATCCCTTCTATCACATTGATGAGATCTTTCAATTTCAAAAGCCGGTCTAGTTTTAGATTCTATCAAATCAGAGCTGGTTTCAGCTTTTGGTAATTCTAATCCATTATTTCGCTCTCCTCTTTTCCCCATAAAATGATCGTTTATGCATCATTACATTATACACTAAAATAACCGCTAATCCCAGCAGAAAAAGATAAAAACAGACGTTTCCTATAAAACTCTTTCAAGGTCTTTTTTCATGTCCAAGCACGCTTTTCTAGCAGCTTCGGCATACTTCTTTTCACCGAATTCAGGCATTTTCTCATAAGCAAAAATAATCCCTCTGCTACTATTCACTATCGCCCCAAGACCATCGTCTTTAAAACACACTTTAATATCCTCCGCTGTCCCTCCCTGCGCTCCATATCCAGGAACAAGAAATATAGCATTTGGCATAATTTTTCTTAGTTTTTTTGCTTGTTCAGGATAAGTAGCTCCTACTACCGCTCCTACAAAACTATATCCACTTTCTCCTATTTCATTTGCACCCCAACTATCAATCAAATATCCCATTATTTCATATATAGTATTCCCATCACTCATCTGTAAATCCTGTAAATCTCCACTACTTTTATTTGAAGTTTTGCACAAAACAAAAAGTCCTTTTTCATATTTTCTGGCTTCATCCACAAAAGGTTTTACTCCATCCCATCCCAAATATGGATTCACGGTAATACTGTCAGCATTAAAAACAGGAGTAATTACTTCATTTTCATCTTTAAACATCGTAATTTCGCCAAGATAAGCCTTTGCATACATTTCAGCAGTTGAACCGATGTCATTTCTTTTCACATCTGCAATAGTCAGAAGACCTTTTAATTCCGCATATCTCAAAGTTTCTTCATATGCACGCATACCTTCATGTCCAAGAATCTCGTAAAACGAGACCTGTGGTTTTACTACAGGAACAATATCGCATACCGCATCAATAATTCCTTTATTAAACTCAACTAAAGCATCCGCCATAAGTCCGGTAGCAGATTTTTCTTTTTCAGCATAAACCTTTTCTTTTATAAATTCGGGAATTTTATCGAAGTTTGGATCAAGACCTACGCATATTGGATTTCCTTTTGATTTTACTGCAGTTATAAGCCTATCGGCAAAATTTTTCGGCATATAAATATATTTAAAATATTATTGTGGACTTTGAGGATTTAAGCCTTCAGCACCATCATTCTGTGGAATAACCTCAGGTACACTTTCAACTTCGGTATAATTATATCTATCTTTAACCAATTGAGACAAATCATCTCCAACGACAGGATTTATAATATCTTTTATTAATAATTTCTTTTTAGATGGAGTTTCCTGAGCAATAACCCACTCATAAACAATTGACCTGAATTTTTCGATACCATACTTAGAAATAACATAATCCCAAAAACATTCTCCAGAACGCACAAATCCATTTGTACCAGTAGGATCATTAGCCTCTTTTTCAGACTGAGGAGTTAAATTAAAATCAGAATATTTTACAAGCACACCATTACTAGAACCAATTTTAGTTTCCATATTATATGTTCCCTGTTCCCATCCATCATCTTTACAATAAACCCACTTTATACCAAGTGGAGAATATTTATATGTATTATCCACATAAGAAGCCAATCCCTGAGCCAACCAAGATGAACTAACAGCATCACCAGCTAAAAATATCAAAACAAATTGGCCAGTAAGTCCAAACTGAAGATTTTTTAAGTTCTCATATTTAATTTTCTCTTTTAAATAAGCCACAAACTTTTTAGAATCTGCAAAAGTAGAATTTTCCTTTCCGTCAGAAGACAATACTACAAAATCCATATCTCTTGAAGGGCCATGTCCTAAAAATCTCACAACAAAATCATAAGATTTTCTTTGAAGTGTAATCATATGTCTAACATACATATTCATCACATCTGTAAGAGCAAAAACCGTAGGATCAAAATAGTAATTTATATATCCATTTCTAGTCATATATGTACTTTTCCCACCATAGGTTGTTTCCTCTAAAGTTGTATCATCTATAACAAGTAGTCTATATAACATTTCACTTATTTTTGCTCTAGTCATGTCTTCATTTGGTCTAAATTCTCCAGCTAATTCTTCAGTCAAAAACATTTTTTTTGCTTTTACAATAAATGGGTAATACCACTCGTTTGGATTTAAATCGACAAAGTAATCATATCCGATATTCGAGTCTCCTTTTATGCCCCTAGAAAGAAGTAACATCTTTATAGCTTCTGCTTTTGTAACAATCTTCCCAGGTAAAAAATTCCCATCCGGATATCCACCCACCCATCCTTGATTTTTCGCAAAACAAACATATTTTGCATACCAATCAAAAGCCACATCATTAAAACAATTTTTATTTACATATGCATCAGGAGTTCCAACTCTAGCTTCAACTAAAATTTTTAAAAGCTCCGCACGATTTATAGGCTCATTTGGCTTATATGTACCATCCGGATAACCTGCGATAATATTATTGTTATACAAATAGAGAATTGCATCTTCATTTCTATGTCCATCTACATCAACAAGTTCATCAGCAAAAACCGCTTGACTGAATGAAGTGATCAAAAGAACAAAAGAAATAAGAACACCGTTGATTTTTTTCATAGGATTTTTGTTATTTGTTAAGCGCCATATTGGCTTCTATATGTTTTTATTTTATTCATTTTTTCATCATCAATATAAATTTTTCCATCTACCTCTTTATTATACAAAACCTTTATTACATCATCTAAAGTAACTATTGAATACACTTTAAATCCAAATTCTTTTTCAACGGCTTCTACAGCATTTACTCCTTCATTATTTTTCTCCATTCTGTTAAAAGAGATTAAGACTCCTTCAATTTTTGGATTTCCATTGGCCTTCAAAATTTCAACAGTTTCTTTTACAGCAGTTCCAGCAGTCATGACATCATCAACAATTAAAACTTTTGTTTCAGAAGTTAAAGGAGCTCCAACCAAAAGCCCTCCATCTCCATGATCTTTTGCTTCTTTTCTATTGAAACAATATGAAACATTTTTCTGAAATTTATCATAAAGTTCTTCTGTAGCAGCAACAGCTAAAGGAATCCCTTTATATGCAGGCCCAAATATTACATCCACATTAAGTCCACTATCTAAATATGCGCCAGCATAAGCCCTTCCAAGTTTTGAAACCAATTCTCCAGTATAAAAGCTGCCAGCATTCATAAAATAAGGAGCAATCCTCCCACTCTTTAGCGTGAATTCCCCAAATTTAAGGGCATTAGCTTTAACCAAAAGCTCGATAAAATCTTTTTTATATTGTTGCATAAAGGTTTTAAGTCAAAATTTACTGACTAAAATTTTAGCTTTTATGTCATTTTCACGCAAGCAGAAATCCACATCATTCCGGCCTATTACGTTGTCATTCCGGCCACCAAGCCGGAATCTAACACTGTAATCACAATCTATTCCATCGTAAACGTAATGCTTTTCTTGCTGGATATTTCCGTTTGCTCCAAATTAGACACAAACATCGTCAAAGTGTGGAGTTCTCCTTTGGTTACATATTCAGGAACTAGCACATTAACCGTTTCACCTTCTTCCCTCACGTCGGAAAGAGCAACCGAAGCATAGAGAACACTTTTGTATGTGAAATAGACAAGCTTTTTGGATTTATCTAATGAATTTATCCTTGCAGAAATTAAATACTTACGATTAGATTTTGCCTGTTCTTTCCTATAATCAACATATTCCTCTGCAACAAATCTGCCGGAATCATCAGCTTTTTCTACAGCAGAAAGAACTGTTTTCACTAACGGTTGCACAGAAATAACCACAGGGTCTTTGTCTTCGACAACTTTCAATCCTTCGATTTCCACATCTGTTTTTACAACTTCAAATGTTACTTTTTCACTATTCATACCGTCATTAGAGATTAGATTTGCATGGTATTTTCCAACCGGAAGTGGATTTTCTATAGATATTTGCCCTTTGTATTCTTTATCAATTATTGTCTTCCCTATTTCTATTTCTTTATCTGCATATTTACCTTTAACTTCCTCTACTACCGTAACTTTCATTTGAGACATTTTTCCTGTACTAGGATCCGATGCAAAATCATTTTTCAGTACAAGACGTTTACCTGTTTCTGCTTCTTCTATCAACAGAGAAACCTCTGTACTTGCTTTTCCTGTAACCAATACCAACGGCATTTGTCCTACTGTTTTTCCATCCAGATTTACAATTGATGGAAGTATTGGTTCCTCTCCCGTTAACCCAAATACAAATTCATCCGCAGCCTCCTTTGACGAGACATTTTCTAATGAAAATGCCATTTCAAGACAATCAGGAATTCCATTATAGTTTGAATCTGAAGTTCCTTCCGTTGTTGTACAATCTTCAACTAAAGGTTTTTTATCTTCTTGTTCTTCTTTAATAGGAATGATCGACTTACTTGATCCACTGCTAGTAGAAACATGACTTGTTATAGTATTTGCAGCTTGTTTCGGATCTTTATTTGTCTGTGTTTTTACACATGTATTCCCAGAAAGCGTATATCCTATTTGGCATGTTATCGGCACACATGTATTTCCAGATTGGGTAAATCCGGTTGTACATATCACTTGGTTAGTTACACAGTCATTTCCTTGGAGAGTAAATCCAGTTGGACATGTTTTTGGGGCAGTCACACATGTATTCCCCTGCTTCACTGTTCCAGCCGGACAAACTAATGGTGGTGTTGTGATTATTAATGTTCCTCCTCCACAAGATCCTGAAAGAACAGGACTCCCTCCTTCACATCCTTCAGGTAGCGCACTTGTGGCTGTTCTCGTTTTAACTCCCTCCACACATTCTCCCCATTCGGAATATGTAAAATCTGTACATGTTTCAGGATCAATAACTTCAGGATCTCCTTCAGAATCATCATCTACGCCATCACAATCAGAATCATAAAGATCAACTAATCCATCCTCATCATTATCTATAGAATCACTACATTGCGTCCCTATAGGCCTACTATCAATAATTTCATCTGAATCAATAAGTAGAATATGTGAGTAAAATTCATACGGTATTGCCAGTTGCATATACCCAACCCAGGTTCTATAAACAGAAGAATCATACCAAGTATTTGCAGAATAAAGATCCCCAAGCACTTCCTCAGTCAAAGTTTCAACATTCATCAAAAACATTCCTCCATTTATAGTATTCCCGGAAATAACGCCATTTTCAAACAATCCAATCATAAGATCCGCCAATCCATCAACTCCACTTTCATTTTGTATATTTATAGCTGACATATCACTATTCAAAGCAGAAGCTCCACTCGCATCCAATCCTAAAATATTATTTGTTATATGCCCATCAGTCCAATCTTGAACAGAAGAAGTTGTTGAGCCATTATTTACAATAACTATTTCTCCTCCTTCATTATTCGCGATCATATTTCCATCTATCGTAACATTTCTAATTTCACCAATACCCATAAATTCCGTACTTCTTAACAAAATTCCAGCACCTTCATAATCCCCAAGAATAGAGCCATTTATAGCATGTTCTGCAGGAGCCTTATTTGAAACCTCCTCGGAGGCATTCCCTTCATAGTCCAATCCAATATAATTCCCTATAATATTATATACACCAGCCTTGGCACTCATAATGCCAATACCGGCACCATAGTTTCCAGAAATAACATTTGGGACCTCATGTATTTCAGATCCTCCACCAATATTAATTTCCTGATTTGTACCATAAATATCATAAATAAAAATTCCACCCCCATAGAAAGCTCCATTATAAAAATTGTCTACACCATTAGAAAGACCTAGTAGTCCACTAACATCAACACCTATATAATTACCAAGAATATCAACAACGAAATAAGGGACTTCATCATCCTCAGGCATTAATACGATTCCCACTTCATTATTCCCACTAACTATATTTCTGGAATATTGAACCGGATCAGCATTGTACGCTCCGGAATCATCAATTTCTCCTGTATAGCCAATATATGCAAACCTAGCTCTTGAAACAGAGATACCGCTTCCATTAGGTAAAGCCTCGGTTCCTTGAGGATTTGTACCAATGTAATTTCCCAAAATCCTTACAACTCCAGGAATATCATCTTCATTCAGTGTAGGGAAAAGCTCTATTCCAAAAAGAGCATTCCCGGAAATCACATTACCGGACGTCTCATCGCACACATCAAATTCACCATCTCCTGTTTGTCTACATCCTATATTTATTTGATCTCCATCATTAATTTCAATTCCTTTTATCTCTACATCTCCAGGGTTAGAAAGATCTATCTGGCTCCCATCAGCACCTATCGCGGCACCAATATAATTATTTAGAATATTAACTAGAGCAAGAGGGGCATCTCCACAATTCAAGCCTCCTTCATCGCACATATTATTTATGACAATCATTTTATACGAATCCGATTCAATAGTGTCATCGAAACCGGCAATCACATTTCTCAATTGCGAAGAATCCTCAAATCCATAACTTCCGACATAAGCAGAAGAAAGATGAGTAGTATCAACAGCTCCAATTTCTAAATGATTAAGAAAACTCGAATTTATATAAATATTTGTCAAATAATTAGGAGCATTTGTGTCAAAATCCATACCCTCTCCTCTAGCAAGTCCAAATATATTTCCATAAACATACAAATCTACTACTCCAGAATCATCATCATCTCCAGCCTCAATCCCCACCAAAGAATTAGAAATAATATTTCCCTGTCCAAGAATATCAAAAGCATTATCAATAAAATTCTGATCAGTAAAACCTTGTTCCGGATCAGAAATATAACTCTCCATGTCATTAAAATTATTCACACCTCCCAATGTAACAACTCCACTGCTTACACTAATTCCAGATCCGCCAATTTCAGACTTTCCATCCATTCCAATTCCAATAAAATTACCCTGAATAACAACATCAATTTCATTATCAGCAATATTATTTACAGCAATAGATGGATGATCATACACAGAACCAATGACATTATTTATAATCCTAATATAATCAGCATCAACCTGCATCCCACTAATCGCGATTGCATCATCAGCATTATATCCAGAATCAAGACCGTTAGTCGAAACCCCAATTTTATTATGAGAGATCAATACGCTATTAAAATCCTGAATCCAAATTCCTTTATTAGCATTAAATCCAATCAAATTACCTTCATCATTATCAGTAATATCATTCAAGTCACTACCAATAACCACATTAACAGGCAACTCTACATCTGCCCCAGAAATAGCAATCCCCTCTGCTCCATTTGATATCGACATAATCCCATCACTCCCAATCCCAATATAATTATTCTGAATCTTAATAGTCCCAGAAATTAAAGAATTGTCTTCATTCAACTCAGCACCACTTCCAAAAGCAATACCATCATACAAATTCCCGGAAATAATATTTGGAGACAGAGAAGAGTTACCAATCTGAACAGTTCCAATATCAGTCGCTTCTACAACAGGAGCAAATGCTACAGTAATACCATCATTATCATTAGGTATTTCACTCATTCCATCTATATCAGTCCCAATTTTATTTCCATAAATAGATAAACCGGTCATCAAATCATCCTGATTCCAAAACCTTATACCTGAATCCCCGTTTCCGCTTATAACATTGTCATAAATAGTAAGATTATCTACTTGATCCATTACATAAATTCCATTCATTCCATTCCCTATATCTACTTCTCCAGATACATCAGTCCCAATATTATTACCAAAAATCTCCATATCTACTTTTGTCCCAAATAAATAAACTCCCCAATTGGTATTCCCACTAATAACATTATCTTGAATTATTAAATTGTCAGCATTTCCAGCCAAAATACCAATACCATTTCCGTCAATACATGGAGCAAGATTACATCCAATTACATTGTCAGAAATCGTAACATTATCAGCATCCCATATAAATATTCCTAGCTCAGAATTATGAATTCCGCCACTTATTATCTGATCAGCATTAAATCCTGTTATTGTACTTCCACTACCCCTAAAAACAACATTAAATATTGCCTCGTCCAGTTCATCCTCTCCATCATTTCCGGTACCACCAATCCTTCTTCCATTTCCCTGAATAGTAACAGGAGAATTGACTTGAAGCGGACCGTCAACAGCACTAATCCAGCCGGCTATATCAGATTGCACATCAATAATATCTAGTCCTGGGTTAGCTTCAGCCTGCGTCAAAGCCGCACGAATCGTACAATTTGGATTTGCAGGATTATCAGCCTCACAATTAATTCTTCCTTCGCCTTGGTCGCCATCACTCATATGGGTAGTAACCGTATATGTAGCAGCAAAACTGCTCTGAGAAAACAAAGAAAATATCACAAAACCAGTAATAATTTTCTTTAGTTTAGAAAAAATATTTTTTGACATAGAATTTTTTATTTTTATTTTTTTGTTCTAATAATTATACCAGAAAATAGCCGAAAAAAGAAGCCTTTTTAGAGCACTCTTTCTAAAAATTTTCATGAAACATTAAAAATAGTGTTTTTTCCCTTGTGCATCCCTATGATACATCCCAAATTCAGAAAGTTTTTTAAGATAACTCCAATTCATAACAGTCCCTTTTTTACACACACATTCCCCAGTATCATCCACAGCGCACTGACCGCATACTCCAAATCCGCATTTCATATACTTTTCTACAGCCATCTGACAGTCTACTTTATATTTCTCAGAAATCTCACCAACTCGTTTTTCCATTCGCTCCGGCCCACATGCAAAAACATGCTTAATTTTATTCTTAGCCAGGATCTCCTCCAAAATCTGCGTATTGTATCCCTTCACGCCCATTGATCCATCATCAGTAGAGACATGCAAATTTACATCTTTAAGTCCTAAAATTTTATGTGTAAATAAAAGCAAATTTTTAGTTCTGGCTCCAATGATAAATTCCACCTTACAACCTTGTCTCATAGCTTCATTAGCCACAAAAAACATTGGCCCGACTCCATATCCACCGGCTACAAGGGCAAGATGTTCACCTTTTTTAAATTCATAATTTTTTCCAAAAGGTCCACGAATCCCCACTTTATCTCCAACTTTTAGTTTAAAAAGCTC